>TARA_R110000796_G_scaffold250788_2_pt1 | contig 108760 bp, 84 predicted proteins | sample TARA_R110000796 | Tara Oceans TARA_R110000796 (sample SAMEA4397815) | marine metagenome | biome: Polar Biome; feature: [SRF] surface water layer (ENVO:00010504); material: water (ENVO:00002006), including particulate matter (ENVO:01000060) such as... | depth 5 m
GAGAAATGGTGGCGAAGTTGATTTTGTAGATCATCTTAAAGATTATGATTTTCATGTTGAGACCCCGGAAGTTTTGGACTTTGAACAAGATTTTAGAAATAGAATGAGTAATGCTGAAAAAGTGATTTTTGATGGTCTAAGCAGACTTCAACAGTTAGATTACTTGCATAGTGCATATTTAGCCCAAACATATGCAACTATATATTATCTTGATAATATAAAAATTCAATATAATGGTAAAGGAGATGCATATCGACATACCTTATGGAATGCATTAGCCACAGCCAAGTTAGGAGAGATTCTTGCAAAGCAATTAACAGATGCACACGAAATACCAGATGTGGGACAAATAAACAATCAATTGGAAAAATCGATGGATTTACATAATAATGAAGTAGGAAGGCAAATTGGAAAAAATAGTATCTTTATGTTGATGATGAAGGTTAATTTCGCAGTAGAAAAAGGGGATACAAATTATATTACACCAACAAATTCAAATGGTTCTGTTATAAATGGAGTTTCACAAATAAAACCAACAAATCAATGAAAAACGTAATAAAGGGAATATCTATTTTAGCATTCACAATCCTCTCTTCCTGCTCGGGGACAATTAATAAAAGCTGGTATATAAGCGAATTTTCAAGTAAACAAAAATTTTCAATTGAAGTACCTAAAAATAAAAACGTCAGTAATGCGAATATTTATTTGAATGGCAGTTTTGACGGGGAAATTTACATTGGTAGGAATCAAAATGACACTATTTTTCATTTTTCTAAAAAAAATTTTCCAACAGAAAGTATCCTCATAGACTTTTATGGAGGGACTTTTGACCTAGTTTTGTTGCCATCAAATGCCAAAGGGCATTTAAATATAAGGGTCGAAATACCTTATCATAAGTCTATATTTTAATATGAAAATTTCTACTTCATAAGTAGTTAAATTAAAAAATAGGTATTAATACTTTTATCAATTATAATGATAAATTGTTCTTCGAATAAAATATGGTATATCAATCTTAAGAAGCATTTATTGAAGCTTTTAAAGTAAGTGTTTTTTATGGTTGTATAAATGACGCTATTAGTAGAATAGAATACAGAATGTCATTAATTCTTACATTTGCCAAAATAAACAAGATATATGTACAAATTAAAGTTAATTTTTTTCTCTCTAATAGTCTTAAGTCATATAATTATTTGTGCACAAGAAAAAGAAGTTTTTTTATGTTTTGATAATTTTTCAAGTGAAACCTATTTAAAGGAAAATGGAATTGGTATAACTATTTCTGAAAAAAAATATTATAAAAGTTTAACTAATTTTTTTATCCAAGGTGAGTTATTTGAGAATTTAAAACATCCCATTAATGATACATTAAATTCCTCTGAGTTGAATAAAATAACTTTTTCAAATGTAGATTCACTAAAGCTAAAAGTAAAAAAGTCAAACGCATACTATCCATTTAAGGTGTTCCCAAATATATCTTTAATTGAAAAAATTTCGGAGAACAAATTTATCAAACATAAGGTTAAATGGGTATATTACATCGAGTAAAATATATTAAATACGTTTTACTAATCCAACTTTTCCGTTAATTCCTTAAACACTTTTTTGGCATTTTTATCATTGTATAGTATTTGATAAACAGCATTTAATATGGGAGTTTTTGATTTGTTTTTGCGCTTGTCATTCAATTCAAAAGCACTTTTTGTAGCATAATAGCCTTCAGCAACCATTTTCATTTCCATCATAGCACTTTTTACCGTGTAGCCTTTCCCTATCATATTACCAAACATTCTATTTCGACTGAAAACGGAATACCCTGTCACCAATAAATCACCTAAATAAGCAGAATTATTAATGTTACGTTTCATGCTATGTACTCTTTTAATATAACGTTTCATCTCTCGAATCGCATTACTCATCAGTACACTTTGAAAATTATCGCCATAACCTAAACCATGAGCAATACCAGCTGCAATAGCATAAATATTCTTAAGCATAGCGGCATATTCCGTACCTATAATATCATCAGATATTTTAGTCTTTATATAATCACTACTCAAATGCTCTGCAACAAGTTCTGCCTTTTTTTTATCGGCACAGGCGATTGTTAAATATGACAAGCGTTCTAAAGCTACTTCTTCTGCATGGCAAGGACCTGTAATCACACCAATATTTTTAAAAGGGATTTCATAATTTTCATGAAAATGTTCTCCAACAATACGACCTGTTTCAGGAACAATTCCTTTTATGGCTGAGAAAATGGTTTTATCTTTTAATGAAACAGTTAAGTTTGAAAGCTCAACTTCTAAAAATGCGGAAGGAATAACAAAAATTAAAATATCAGCATTTAAAATAGCTTCATTAATATCATCTGTTAAGGCTAGTTGATCTGTATCAAATTCTACAGAACTTAAATAATTAGGATTATGTCCTTGAGTTTTTATGTGTGTTATTGCATCAGAATTTCGCATAAACCAATATACTGTATCCACATTTTCTGTTAGCATTTTTACGATTGCCGTTGCCCAGCTACCACCACCTAAAACCGCAAATTTTAAATCTCTATTCATAGTTCAATATGTAAAGAAAGCAAAGTAACTATTTCTTTCGCTGTTTAACGAAACTTTCTGTGAATGCAAAATTACTTAAAATCAAATCAATATAAAATACTGATAATCAATTAAATATAATTTTTGGCATGAGAATTGTTTTATACAAGACAACCGTAAATTATTTTATTATGAAAACAAAACTACTATTCGGATTTATTTTTTTAGGATTACTAGCATCTTCTTGTTACACAGATGTACTTATTGAAGATCCTATTATAATTGATGAACCTGCATTTAATGTCAACCAAGTTTTAGCTTCTAATGAGTTATGGTATATTGATATTAATGCAACTAAAGGCAATGGCGAAGTGCCTTTTTTACAAAGAGCTTTTACAGTTTCTTTTGATGGAGGTATTCTATACGCAAATAATAATATTGCCGGTATTGGAAAAAACGGTAATGGCTTCGGAGTTGATGTTGGTGTGTACAACGGCAAAAATGGCGTTGTCGAAATAGATCATGATGTAGATGGATTATGGGTTTTGGAGGTTTTCTTCACGAACAATAAAACAATCGAATTATACGACAGAAGATCTAACACATCGTATTTCCTAAAAGGATATCAGCGTAATAATTTTGATTATGATATGCTTTTCTATGACAATATCCAGTACTTCTTGCAAGAATACGATGCTTGGGAAAAAGTTTATACAAGTCAAGCTGGAGCATTGAACGATTTTGACAATGAAAATTTCATTCAGTTTTTATCAGGGGATAATGGAGATTTTTTTAGATCATCAGTTGATTATACAGGAACAAGTGTAAATAATTTGCAGTGGGATTTTGAGGGAGATTATCAGGTATATGATGTTGCTAATGATACATCTTTAAAAACACTAACCCTAAGTTATGATTTTATAGGAGACGATTATTTTGAATTATATGTTATTAATGATAGTACAATTGAATTGTACCATCCAAATAGCGGCACTACCTATGAGTTTAAAGGTCGAGGCTATATACAATACCTTAAATCATCTGGCACTACAACCTCAAAGAAAAGAATAAAAAGTAAAAACCCAGTAATGAATGTTACAAGGCAAAAAAAGTAATAAAGATAGTTTTAGGTTGGTAGTTTGTTGTAACCGTTATAAGTGTAAAAGCTTATAGCGGTTTTTTTTTAAAATTGATGGGATATATAGTTTAGTATCAGCAAAAATAAAAGCTTAAATTTATGAAAACTGGTATCATTCAGATAGATGAAAACTGTCTAATTGAAAAGTAGTATTTTTGCACCCTTAAAACCAAACCGTGAAAAAGTATCTAAATTTATTCGATTTCAAACAAAAAGTAGATTATAAAACCGAAATTTTATCTGGTTTAACGGTTGCTTTGGCTTTAGTGCCTGAAGCAATTGCATTTGCATTAATACCAGGGTTTTCTCCTTTAACAGGTTTATATGCTGCATTTGTGTTAGCATTAATTACCTCAATATTTGGCGGTCGTCCAGGAATGATTTCTGGAGCAACAGGAGCTGTAGCCGTAATTTTTGTTGGATTAATTTTAGAATTAAAGCGTACTTTTCCAGGTATTGAGCCAGAAACCATATTAAATTACGTATTTGCAACAGTCATTATTGCCGGAATCTTACAAATTTTAGCGGGTGTTTTACGTCTGGGAAAATTTATTCGTCTGGTACCGCACCCAGTAATGTTTGGTTTTGTAAACGGATTGGCCATCATTATTTTTATGGCACAATTTCCAAATTTTTATGAAAAAGGAACGGACCATTTATTGTCCGGATCAGCATTTTATGTAATGCTTGGACTTACTATTTTAACGATGTTAATTATCTGGGGATTACCAAAATTAACTAAAGCGGTACCTTCTTCTTTAGTAGCAATAATTATAGTATCTACTCTTGTTATTGGACTTGATATTGATACCTTAACGGTTGCGGGAACTATGAATGAAGGCGAAACAATTAGTGGAGGTTTCCCACCTCTTTCTATTCCTCAAATTCCGTTGACCTTAGAAACATTTAAAATTATCTTTCCATTTGCAGCCATAGTTGCAGGGGTTGGACTTATTGAAAGTTTACTTACCTTGAATATTATTGATGAAATTACAGATACTCGAGGCAGTGGAAATAAAGAGTGTGTAGCACAAGGAACTGCAAATATTCTTTCAGGATTTTTATCTGGAATGGGCGGTTGCGCTATGATTGGTCAAAGTTTGATAAATACATCTTCAGGAGCTAGAGCACGTTTATCGGGGATTACTGCCGCAGTAATGTTACTCGTGTTTATTATGTTTGGGTCTAGTTTAATAGAACAATTGCCTATGGCAGCTTTAGTTGGGTTGATGTTTATGGTAGCTATTGGTACTTTTGAATGGGCAAGTTTTAAAACCTTTAGAAAAATGCCTAATTCAGATGTTATTGTAATGGTTTTGGTTACGCTTATAACGGCAATAACCCATAACCTTGCAGTAGCAGTTTTACTTGGCGTAATTATATCAGCATTAGCTTATTCATGGGAAAATGCAAAACGTATTCGTGCTCGTAAAAGTTTAGATGAAAATGGAGTAAAGACTTATGAGATATATGGGCCTCTATTTTTTGGTTCTACAACAGCTTTTTCTGAAAAGTTTGATATTTCAAACGATCCAAATGAAATTATAATCGATTTTAAAGAAAGTCGTGTTGCTGATATGTCAGGAATAGAAGCCTTGAACAAACTTACAGAACGCTATCAAAAAATAGGTAAAAAAGTACACTTAAAACATTTAAGTAAAGATTGTATTAAGCTTTTAAAAAATGCTGAAGATATTATAGATGTTAATGTATTAGAAGACCCAACTTATAAGGTAGTCGCAAATAAAGTGAATTAAAAAAAGCACATAAAAAAGGCGTTTACAAAATTGTAAACGCCTTTTTAAATTTAAGTTTTAACTATAAAGTTCTTAAATATTCTGCAATAGCTTTAGTATCATCTTCGGATAAGTTACTATTTAACATTACAGCATTGTTATATTCTTTTAATAAAGCTTTAGCAATAGGATCTTGTTTTAGCATTTCAGTCGGGTTGATAATCATATTCATTACCCACGCCGGGTTTCTTCTTTCATAAACTCCAGATAAAGCTGGACCAATTAAACGTTGCTTTGGTAAATGACATGCAGTACAAACAGTGCCATATTTGGCTTCACCTTTTGCTGCTAATTCAGTATCAATTTCTGATGATAAAGTAATGTTTTTAAATGGACCAACACCTTCATTATCCATATCTACAGGAACGCTTTCAGCAGTATCAGCTGATTTTTTTTCAGTTTTGGTACGGTTCATTTCAAAACCATCTTTTTTCTCTTCTTTTTTTTCACCACAACTAGTTAGAAGTGCACTAATTGCCAAAATGCTAAATATTTTTTTCATGCTGAGTTATTTTATAAAATACTAAGATAAGTAATCTCAATATTTAAAATAGTTCATTCAGAAAATTAATTGTTCTTTTTTCTGTATAGGTAGAATTTTCAATTCCATAAAAGCCAACATGGCCACCATATTTAGGAGTTTCTAAGTATAGATTTGAATTTGAACTAGCCTCTTTAGTTGGATAACATTCTGCTCCTAAAAAAGAATCATTTATACTATTTATAAGTAATGTTGGCACTTTAATATATGGTAAAAATTGAAGGCAACTAGATTTGGTGTAATAATCTATAGCATCTATAAAACCATGTGCTTTACTTGTATAAATGTCATCGAAATCTTTTAAAGATTTAATTTTTTTTATTTCTGTATCAGAAATTTTATTTGGAAAAATTTGCTGTTTTATTCGAAGTTTTTCAATAAGATGTTTTTTAAATCTACTTGAATAAAGTCTATTTTTTGGAAGCAAAAGTTGTTGTAGAGAACTATATAAATCACATGGCACCGATACACCAATTGCACCTTTTATTTCCTTAGGGATAGTACCATTTTCTCCTAAATATTTTAGAGCCATATTACCACCTAGACTAAATCCTTTAAGATAAATTTCATCATACTTTTTTGTTTCTAAAATATGATGTATGACAGTATTTAAATCCTCAGTAGCTCCTGAATGATAAGATCTAAATAATAAATTAGGTTCTCCACTACAACCTCTAAAGTTTACTGCACAAGTATCATAACCATTAGAGTTTAATTGCTTTGCACTTCCTGTAATATAAGGTCGTTGTGCATTGCCTTCTAAACCATGAAGAAGAATAGTTACTTTTTTAGAGACATTTTTAGAAAAACTCCAATCTAAATCTAAGAAATCCTCATCAGGTAATTTTATGCGTTCTCTTTTTTGTAGTAAGCTATCAACCTTACGAATTAAGCCAGAATAAATAGTTGAAAAGTGACCATTTTTAAAAAATAAAGGAGGATTGTAATCGGAAGTAATTATCGGCATAGAAACTTATTTTGGGTAGGTCTCTAACACTTTTATTTGTGCTTCAATGGAAGATTTAAATTCAGATTTTAGGTTTGTAACCAACGCAGAAACCGATTCAATATCATCAATCATAGCTGCCCCTTGTCCCGCAGACCAAATAGTTTTCCATGCTTTTGCTTCAGTATTTAGTTCTTTACCAAAATCTATTTTAACATCTTTTTTTAAATCATCTTCTGTAATTCCAGCAGCTTTTAAACTAGCTCCTAAAAAGTTGGCATGAACACCAGAAATAGATGCTGTATATACCACATCACTTGCTCCAGCATCAATAATCATTTTACGATATTCATCTGTAGCTTTACTTTCTTTAGTGTTGATAAAACGAGTGCCCATGTAGGCTAAATCAGCACCCATTTGTAGTGCTGATGCAATATCTCGCCCAGTAGTAATACATCCTGAAAGTAGTATGGTCTTATGGTAGAATTTTTTTATTTCTGAAACTAATGCCATAGGATTAATTGTTCCTGCATGACCTCCAGCACCAGCGGCAACTAAAATCAACCCATCTACACCAGCTTCTGCTGCCTTTTCAGCATGCCTCTTTTTAATAATATCGTGAAAAACAAGTCCACCATAACTATGAATTGCATCTACCACTTGCGTAACAGCACCCAAAGAAGTTATAATTAAAGGCACTTTGTGTTTCATACATAATTTTAAATCTGCTTCTAATCTTGGATTTGTTGGGTGAACAATAAGATTTACACCAAAAGGGGCTGTTTTTTTTCCAGTCTCATCTTCAAACTTTTTAAGAGCTGTCTTTATTTCTATTAGCCATTCTTCAAAACCCTCACTCGTACGTTGGTTAAGTGCAGGAAAAGTACCTACTATTCCATTTTTGCAACATTCTATTACCAAATTAGGTCCAGAAATTAAAAACATTGGAGCTGCAACTACTGGAAGTGAAAGATTTTTGATGAATATTGGTTTTTGATCCATAAGATTGAGTTTTTATTACTATAAAAATAGCTATTAATTTTTTGCTATAATTTTCTTTGATTTATCAAAACTATGGTATTTTTACAATTATTATGCATGCATAACAAAAATTTATTAAGATGTATTTAAAAGATTTTGAAATTCGTTGGAGTGATGTTGATGCAAATCGTCATTTGGCTAACTCAGCTTATCTTAATTTTATGAGTCATACGCGAATGGCTTTTTTGATGGAATTAGGATTTACGCATAAAACAATGGCAGAGCATGAAATTGGTCCAGTTGTATTTTACGAACACATGTATTATTTTAAAGAAGCTTTTCCAGGGAAACCAGTAAAAGTGTCCATGGAAATAATGGGCATGAGTGATGATGGAAAATTTTTCGAATTTCATCATAATTTTTATGATTATAAAGGAAAACACTTTGCGCATTGCGAAATGATGGGTGCTTGGATGGATTTAAAAACACGAAGTTTAACAGGTCTTAGCAACCATTTTTTAAAAATGTTTAGTAATGCAGATAAAGGAGAAGGTTTTAGACTATTAACTAAAGAAGATACTAGAAAATTCTCAAAAGTTCCTAAAGATTTGGTTTAGCTCGTTTACTTGCCAAATAAACTCCAGTAAGTACGAGTGTCATTGCCAATAATTTAATGGTAGTAATATGATCTTTACCTGTAAATAAAGCAAAAAGCACACCCACTAATGGCTGTATGTATACAAATGCTCCAATAGTAGATGCTTTTAATTGGGTTAAAGCAAACGCATTAAGTAGGTAGGTGCTAAAAGTGGTTCCTAAAACTACAAATATAATAGCACCAATAGCATCCATAGGTAAAACTGACCATTCTATCTCTGAAACTTCTGAAAAGGTGATAGGAAAATTTACGAGTACACCAACTGTAAATAACCATTTTAATAAGACAAAAGGATGGTATTTTGAAATAAGTTTTTTAACTAGAATTAAATAAGAGCCATAAAAAGTGGCATTGACGACAAATAAGAAATTTCCGAGAGGAATATTTGGTGCATCTGATCTAATTTCTGCACCAAAAAGTATTAAAGCTAATGCTCCTGCCAGTCCTAATAATACCCCAATACCCTTTTGTAACGTAATTTTTTCTTTAATAAATAGTGCCGATAGTATTACAACAATTATGGGTGTAATGGTTACTAAAACAGCACTATTTATTGGAGTAGAAAGCTGTAATCCTTTAAAAAAAGCGAGCATGTTAATAACCATTCCCATAATGGCACAAATAATAATTCGACCCCAATCTTTACCTTCAATTTTTTGTTTAGGAGCAAAAGGAGCTATACACCAAAATAATAGTGCAGCACCTGTAACTCTTAAAAAAATAAACCCGAAAGGTTGCACATAGGTTGGCATTACATCCTTGGCTATAGTATGGTTTATCCCATAAATTATTGTGGCTATTAAAGCTGCGAGTAAAGCTAATGTTCGGTTGTTCACTAATGTATTTTTGCTAGAGCAGCAGAAACTACTTTTTTGCTGTTTCCAATGAATATTTGATCCTCGACTAAAATTACAGGTCGTTTTAAAAAGGTATAGTGTTCTAAGATTAAATTTTTGTAATCATTTTCAGTAAGCAATTTCTCATGAAGCCCTTGTTCCCTAAATAATCGTGCTCTTTTACTAAACAATGCCTCATAGCTTCCTGTTAGACTGTACATTTCTTTTAACTGATTATCTGTAATGGCGTCTGTTTTAATATCCTGTAAAACAAAATCATCTAAAGGTTGTAATTCTTTTAAAATTCTTTGACAAGTATCACAAGTACTTAGGTAATATATTTTTTTCATTTTTTAGGATATTTTCAAATGTCTTGCTATTGGATTTTCCTCAAAATTTAATTTTATGTTAATCCTAATGCAAAGAAACCTAATTATGCGTAATTGTTCTATTTTTAGCCATCAATAAAACATATAATTGTGGAAAAACTTTTTAATATAACCCTTCAAAACAGAAAAAACCTTTACAAATTTCTTAACGATATTCCTCGTGAAAAACTTTTGAAAATTCCTGAGGGTTTTCGAAATAATATTTGGTGGAATATTGCACATGTAGTGGTTACACAACAAGTTTTAATTTATAAATTGAGTGGTTTACCCATGCGAATATCTGATGAGTTGGTTGAGAAATTCAGAAAAGGTACCGTGCCAGATGGCAATGCAACCGAAGAAGAAATTGAAATTATGACAGGGTTTTTATTTTCTACAGTAGAATGGATGCAAGAAGATTATGAGAACGGACTTTTTAAGAATTTTAATGAATATACAACTAGTATGCATATTACCTTAAGTAATGTTGAAGATGCGATTGCATTTAATGTGTACCATGAGGGATTACATTTAGGTGCAATTTTGGCTTTATTAAAAGTACAATCAAATGATTAATTATTCTTTTTTAATAGCTATGGCTAAGAATTTTTTAATTTCGTTATAAGGGAGTGTTATATTAATTGGCCCATCTGCATAAGAAGCGACTTCATACTGGTTATATACTAATTGAATACCTTTTTTGGTAAACCCAATATTTGCAGGAAGATAAAAAGAATCGCCTTCAAACATAAATCCTGTACTATTAATTGACGCATTTTGAGGGATGTCTTCTTGTATTTTAAATTTGATTTCTGCAAAATGTTCAAAGGAGTCTTTTGTTTTAAATAACTGCCAATTTTCTAGTTGGTCTCCCTTTTTTTTGTCAAAATTCAAAAAACGAGTGGCGCTATACCCATGAGCGCCACCAGTAAAAATATAGGTTTCTAATTGAATACTGATAATATCTTTATTTTCATAAATCACATCACCTTTAATCTTTGCTTCCCAGCCTAAAGTTTCATCAGGATACATTTTTTTTAAATCTAAATACCCATTTTTAAATGAAGTAATAGCATCATCAATAGTCGAAACTTTTGTTTCCTCGTCATATAGCAATTGGTTAATAACCTCATTTTTTAAGGTGTTGTTAATTGTTGATGCTATCTTTGAATCTTCTAAAAAATCAAAAATACTAATGTTTACTTCTGGACAATCAGCACACTTTTCATTTTCAAAAGTTAGTGGTTTGTAAACCAGTTCATCTTCTTTTTTACAACCAAAAACAAGTATAAAAAGTAATGCGCATGTTATTTTTATCTTCATGTTAAATATAATATAGAAGTTTAAACCATTGTTAGCCTGCAAAGATAACGGTACATTTGTAGGTATACGTATGTATTATGGAAGAAAATAAAATAAAATTTAATACTAAAGTAATTCATGGAGGTCAAGAACCAGATAAAGCCTATGGGGCTGTTATGCCTCCAATTTATCAAACTTCTACTTACGCGCAAAGTGCTCCAGGTGAACACAAAGGATTTGAATATTCTAGAAGTGCAAATCCAACTCGTACAGCATTAGAGAAATCACTCGCTAGTATCGAAAATGGAAATTACGGATTAGCTTTTGCTAGTGGTTTAGCAGCAATTGATGCCGTATTAAAATTATTGAATCCAGGGGATGAGGTTATTGCTACTGATGATTTGTATGGGGGTAGTTATCGTCTTTTTAAAAGAGTGTTTGAAAAATATAACATCATTTTTCATTTTGTAGCGATGGAAGATGCTAGCATACTTGAAAAATATATAAATTCAAAAACAAAACTTATTTGGATTGAAACTCCAACAAACCCAATGATGCGGATTATAGATATTAAAAGAGTATCTCAAATAGCACATAAACATTCTTTAATTTTAGCTGTTGATAATACTTTTGCTAGCCCGTACCTTCAACAGCCTTTAAATTTAGGAGCAACTATTGTGATGCACTCTGCAACAAAATATTTAAGTGGACATAGTGATGTAGTGCTTGGAGCACTAGTTGTAAAAGATAAAGATCTTGCAGCGCAATTATACTTTATTCAAAATGCAAGTGGTGCTGTCTGTGGTCCTATGGATAGTTTTTTAACCCTTAGAGGAATTAAAACACTTCATGTACGTATGCAACGCCATTGTGAAAATGGAGAAGCTATTGCAAACTATTTAGTACATCATCCTAAAATAGAAAAGGTATACTGGCCAGGATTTGAGAAGCATCCAAATTATCAAGTTGCAAAGGAGCAGATGAATGATTTTGGAGGAATGATTTCTTTTATCCCAAAAGGGAGTAATTATAAAGATGCTATTCATATTATTAAAAAACTAAAACTATTCACATTAGCAGAATCTTTAGGTGGAGTAGAAAGTTTGGTAGGTCATCCAGCGAGTATGACGCATGCCAGTATCCCTAAACAGGAAAGAGAAAAAGTTGGAGTGGTAGACGCATTAATTAGATTAAGTGTCGGAATAGAAGATATAGATGATTTAATTGCTGATTTAGATAATGCATTGCGATAAATATTTATTAAATTTTTAAACAAATAGGGTTTAAATTGTGATAATAGTATAATTTTGCCGTCATATTTTAAATTCAATAATTAAGACTTTAAATAAGTCAAGGTTAGCAACTGATTCTAATTAAAGATATGGACGTAAAAATTAAAACATTTATGGACGAGGTAAAAGGTCGAAATGGCCACGAACCTGAGTTCATTCAAGCAGTACAAGAAGTAGCGGAAACAGTAATTCCATACATTGCAAAACATAAAATCTACAACGGCAAGAATATCTTGTTACGGATGGTAGAACCAGAAAGATTAATTTCTTTTAGAGTAGCATGGGTAGATGATAAAGGCGAAATACACGTAAATAGAGGGTATCGTATTCAAATGAATTCGGCCATAGGACCTTATAAAGGAGGCTTACGTTTTCATCCATCAGTAAATGCAAGTATTCTTAAATTTTTAGCTTTCGAGCAAGTATTTAAGAATAGCTTAACCACCTTACCAATGGGCGGTGGTAAAGGAGGTTCTGATTTTGACCCAAAGGGAAAATCGGACGATGAGGTAATGCGTTTTTGTCATGCATTCATGTTAGAATTAAACCGCCATATTGGTCCAAATACAGATGTACCTGCGGGCGATATTGGAGTTGGAGCACGTGAAATAGGTTTCTTGTTCGGGATGTATAAAAAAATTAGAAATGAGTTTACTGGTGTTTTAACAGGTAAAGGTCGCTCGTGGGGAGGGTCTTTAATCAGACCAGAAGCAACAGGTTACGGAACGGTGTATTTTGCGCAAAGTATGTTACAAACTCAAGGGAAAGATTTTGAGGGCAAAAATATAGTGATTTCTGGTTCTGGTAATGTAGCACAATATGCTGCAGAAAAAGCTATCCAATTAGGCGCTAAAGTATTGACACTTTCCGATTCTCAAGGATATATTTATGATAAAGACGGAATTGATAATGAGAAGTTAGCTTTTGTTATGGATTTAAAGAATAACAAAAGAGGTCGTATTTCAGAATATACAAACGTTTACAAATCTGCTACATTTCACAAAGGGAGAACACCTTGGGAAGTATCTTGTGACATTGCGTTACCTTGTGCTACTCAAAATGAATTGAATGGTGAAGATGCAAAAATGTTAATTAAAAATGGGTGTATATGTGTTGCCGAAGGCGCTAATATGCCATCTACGCCAGAAGCAATTCACGAATTTCATGAAGCTAGAATATTGTTTGCGCCAGGTAAAGCTTCTAATGCAGGTGGTGTGGCTACCTCAGGATTAGAAATGTCTCAAAACTCTTTGCGTATTAGCTGGACCCGCGAAGAAGTTGATGGACGTTTGAAAGATATTATGAGTGATATTCATGATTCTTGTATTGCCTATGGTAAAGAAGAAAACGGGTATTGCAACTATGTAAAAGGGGCAAATATTGCCGGTTTCGTAAAAGTGGCCGATGCCATGTTAGCACAAGGCGTAATTTAATTTACATACCCTAATAAATTTAAAAAGCGAAGTTTCTGAAAGGAGGCTTCGCTTTAATTTTTTATAAAAACATTTAAAATCTTGCAAATAATCCTATAACATTTAACAATCATCGTCATTAAAAAATCTAAATTATCAAAATAGTATCTTTGCATTAAACCTAAAGGAGTAGCATGCAGGTCACTACCAAAGCAATTGTATTATCAGCCTTAAAATACGGAGATACTAGTTTAATTGTTAAGGCATTTACGGCTTCTGATGGGTTAAAATCATACCTGCTAAAAGGGGTTTTGGCAGCCAAAAAAGGAAAATTAAAAACTGCCTATTTCCAGCCATTAACACAGTTAGAATTAGTAGCTCATCATAAAAATAAAGGCACCTTAGAACGTATTAGTGAAGCAAAAGTGAATTATCACTACCAAAGTTTGCATACACATATCACCAAAAATGCTTTGACCTTTTTTTTAGCCGAAATGTTGAGCAATAGTATTCAAGAAGAGGAAGACAATGAAAATCTTTTTGAGTTTTTAGAAGCATCATTACAATGGTTAGATACGCATGAAGAGATTGCTAATTTTCATTTGTATTTTCTATTGATATTGACTAAATATTTTGGTTTTTCGCCAGATAGCACCGAAATAGACGCCCCTTATTTTGATCTTCAAGAAGGAGCATTTGTTTATACACCATCTCTTAATCCAATTATTTTTGGTGAAAATTTATATTTTTTCAAAAAATTTCTAGGCATAAATTTTGATGCAATAAATGCGATAAAGATGAATAAAAAACAGCGTCAAGAGCTGCTTAAATCTATTATTCTTTATTTTGAATTACATTTGCACGGATTTAGAAAACCTAAATCTCTTGCTATTTTAAATGAAGTTTTTAGTTAGTATGATTAAAGGGATATTTCTATTTTTTTTCTTTATTTCTGCGTCTTTATGGGCTCAAGAAATCACAGTTTTAGATATCGATTCTAAAGAGTCGATTGCAAATGTTGCTATTTTTAATATAGATAAGAGTAAAACTGTACTAACTGATTTTAATGGAACATGCGACCTATCTATTTTTAACAAAAAAGAGCATATTACCATTAAGCATTTAGGGTATGAAATATTTAGCACTACAAAAGGACAAATAGCAAAGCGCGGAACAAAAATATATTTAATACCTAAAGCACAAGAATTAGAGGGGGTAGTTATTTCTATCTCTAAATGGGAGCAACAAAAGAAAAATATTCCTCAGAAAATAGTTGTGATTAATGCTAAAACTATTGATTTTACAAATTCGCAAACTTCGGCAGATTTATTACAAAATAGTGGAAAAGTATTTGTTCAGAAAAGTCAATTAGGAGGTGGGAGTCCTATGATTAGAGGTTTTTCAACAAACAGATTGTTGTTGTCTGTAGATGGTGTTCGTATGAATAATGCTATTTTTAGAGGAGGTAATATTCAGAATGTAATTTCTATAGATCCCTACACTATAAAAAATACAGAGATTATTTTTGGGCCTGGTTCTGTAATTTATGGGAGTGATGCTATTGGTGGAGTGATGAATTTTTTCACAAAAAAGGCACAGTTTTCATTAACAGATAGTCTTGCTTTTTCTGGAAATGCGAATTACAGGTATTCAACTGCAAATTCAGAGAATACAGCTCATTTTGATTTTAATTTAGGAAAGAAAAAATGGGCCTTCTTAACTAGTGTTTCGTATACTGATTTTGGTGATTTGAAAATGGGAAAGCATGGTCCAGAATCTTATTTAAGAACTAAATATGTTGAAACTATAAATGGAGAAGATGTTTTAGTCGCAAATTCAAACAATAGAAAGCAAGTTCCTACGGGATATAATCAATTAAATTTATTGCAAAAAATTGCTTTTAAACCAAATTCTAATTGGGATTTAAATTGGAGTAATTACTATTCCGAAACTTCTGATTATTCTCGATATGACCGGTTAATCCGACCTGATAAGGCTGGAGATGGTTTGCGTTCTGCAGAATGGTATTATGGTCCTCAAAAATGGTTTATGAGTAATTTGCAACTTAATAGAAATGGAAAAGGACGTTTTTATGATGGTTTCAAAATAACAGCTGCATATCAATTTTTTGAAGAAAGTAGAAATGATAGAGGTTTTCAAGATGTGATTAAATATACTACAAAAGAAAAAGTAGATGCGCTTTCTACAAATATCGATTTTGAGAATAAACGAATCGGAGATTTAAGATTGTATTATGGGGGAGAATATATTTTTAATAAAGTACATTCTTTTGGAAGTCAAAAAGATATTGAAACTAATGAAATTTCTCCTATTGCAAGCAGATATCCTGACGGCGCTACTTGGCAAACTTTGGCAGGATATATTAATGGAGAATATAAGGCTAAGCCTAATTTAACACTATTATCAGGAATACGATATAGCCATGTTTGGGTAGCTGCAGAATTTGAAAATACCTTTTATCCTTTTCCTTTTGACACAGCAGATTTAAGTACAGGAGCATTAACAGGAAGTTTAGGATTAAGCTGGTTTCCTAGAGTAGATTTGCAAATAACTGCTAATACTTCAACAGGATTTAGAGCACCAAATATTGATGATGTAGGTAAAATATTTGATTCTGAGCCAGGTTCTGTTGTGGTACCAAACCCAAATTTAGAACCAGAATATGCCTACAATGCAGAATTGGGGATTCAAAAAAATATAAAAGATAGAATAGTATTAAAAGCAGCTACTTTTTATACCTATTTAGTAGATGCATTAGTGCGAAGAGATTTTCAATTCAATGGAATGTCTGAAATAGAATATAATGGTGAGTTGAGCAACGTACAAGCCATCCAAAATGCAGCAAAAGCTTATGTATATGGTTTTGAATTTGGTTTAGAAGCATCACTTACTAATTATATATCTTTAGTTTCAAATATAACTTTTACCGAGGGCATTGAAGAAGAAGAAGATGGTTCAGATTCACCTGGACGACATGTAGCACCAACTTTTGGAGATGTTCATCTGCAATGGAAAAATCAAAAATTAAAAACAGATTTATTTTTAAATTTTAATGGCGAAGTAGCATTTGATGATTTAGCACTTTCAGAGCAAAGTAAAGATTATATTTATGCTATTGATAAAAACGGGAATCCGTATACACCATCATGGTATACTCTAAATTTTCGTTCGCAGTATGCCATTACAAATGCTTTGAAAACTTCATTAAGTTTAGAAAATATAACCAATCAAAGATATCGAAGTTACTCTTCAGGGATTGTTGCTCCAGGAACAAATTTTATCCTAGCATTAGCATATCAATTTTAAAACATATAATTATTATTTAGGTGATGCTAATGTCTTAAAGCAAAACATAATAACCTCTTTTTTTATCTTAAATATAAAATAGAATTTGCCTTATAAAATATCATTTTAAACTAAGGGCTATTTATTCAATCTAAATTTATAATTTTGCAGCCTTAAAATGTAGTACCAGAAGTAGTTATTATGAAGTTTGCGGAATACAAAGGATTGGATTTACCCATTGTTGCAGAAGAAATTCTAAAATACTGGAAAGAGAACGATATATTCGAGAAGAGCATTTCTACCCGAGAAGGTAAAGAACGCTATGTATTTTTTGAAGGACCACCTTCTGCAAATGGTATGCCTGGTATTCACCACGTAATGGCAAGAACCATTAAAGATATTTTTCCACGCTATAAAACCATGAAGGGTTTTCAAGTAAAACGAAAAGCAGGTTGGGATACTCATGGTCTACCAATAGAACTTGGTGTTGAGAAAGAATTAGGCATTACAAAAGAAGATATTGGCACAAAAATATCAGTAGAGGAGTATAACATTGCTTGTAAAAAAGCAGTGATGCGCTATACGGATGTTTGGAATAGAATGACTGAACAGGTAGGTTATTGGGTAGATATGGAAGATCCATATATTACCTATAAATCTAAATATATGGAATCTGTTTGGTGGCTACTTAAGCAGATTTATGATAAAGGTCTAATTTATAAAGGTTATACCATACAACCCTATTCTCCAAAAGCGGGAACAGGATTAAGTTCGCATGAGGTAAATCAGCCTGGTGCTTATCAAGATGTAACCGATACAACAGTTACTGCTCAATTTAAAGCAAAAAAAGAAACACTTCCATCATTTTTTAATGATATTAAAGGAGATGTTCATTTCTTGGCTTGGACAACAACACCTTGGACACTGCCATCAAATACAGCGCTAACAGTAGGCCCAAAAATAGATTATGTAGTGGTTAAAACATATAATCAATACACCTTTGAGCCTATAACTGTGATTTTAGCAAAAGCTTTGGTTGGAAAGCAATTTGCGGGAAAATTTGTTCCAGTTGAATCTGAAGAAGATTTACTTACCTACAAAGAAGAAGATAAAAAAATACCTTATTTAGTTTTAAATACGATAATTGGGGCAGATTTAGTTGGTATTAAATATGAGCAGCTTATCAATTATGTCCTACCTTATCAAAATCCAGAAAATGCTTTTAGAGTTATTTCTGGTGATTTTGTAACTACAGAAGATGGTACAGGTATTGTTCATACGGCACCAACTTTTGGAGCGGATGATGCTTTTGTTGCAAAACAGGCTATCCCAGAAGTGCCTCCAATGTTAGTTTTAGATGATAATAATAACCCTGTTCCGCTAGTAGATTTACAAGGTAAATTCATCCAAGGATTAGGAGAATTATCGGGTAAATATGTTAAAAACGAATATTACGAAGTTGAAGAAGCACCTGAACGGTCAGTAGATGTTGAGATTGCTATTCAACTAAAGGAAGAGAACAAAGCGTTCAAGGTAGAAAAATATGTACACAGCTATCCACATAGCTGGAGAACAGATGAGCCGCTATTATATTACCCATTAGATTCTTGGTTTATAAAAGTGACAGATATTAAGGATAGAATGTTTGAGTTAAACCAAACCATCAATTGGAAACCAAAAGCTACTGGCGAAGGTAGGTTTGGTAAATGGTTGGCCAATGCTAATGATTGGAACTTATCTCGTTCTCGTTATTGGGGTATTCCTTTACCTATTTGGAGAACAGAAGATGGTAAAGAAGAAATTATGATTGGTTCTGTTGCAGAACTTAAATCAGAAATACAAAAAGCAATAAAAGCAGGAGTTCTAGAAAATGATATTTTTGAGGATTTTGTTGTAGATGATCTATCCGAAGAAAATTATAGCAAGATAGATTTACATAAAAATATAGTGGATCAAATTACTTTAGTTTCAGCATCAGGGAAACCTATGAAGCGAGAAAGCGATTTAATTGATGTATGGTTTGATAGTGGATCTATGCCCTATGCACAATGGCATTATCCTTTTGAAAATAAAGACTTAATAGATGGTCATAAAAATTTTCCAGCAGATTTTATAGCCGAAGGTGTTGATCAAACAAGAGGTTGGTTTTATACGTTACATGCTATTGCTACAATGGTTTTTGATTCGGTGGCTTATAAAAATGTAGTTTCTAACGGCTTGGTTTTAGATAAGGAAGGAAAAAAAATGTCTAAACGCCTAGGTAATGCCGTAGACCCTTTTGAAACGATGAACGAACATGGAGCAGATGCAACACGTTGGTACATGATTTCTAATGCAAACCCTTGGGATAATTTAAAATTTGATGTTGAAGGCATTGCAGAAGTAAAACGCAAATTCTTCGGCACACTTTACAATACCTATTCTTTCTTTGCGCTATATACAAATATTGATGGTTTTGATTATACTGAAGCTGATATCCCTTTAGAGGAACGAGCAGAAATAGATCAATGGATATTATCAGAATTGCATTCATTAATTAAAACTGTGGATGAAGCTTATGCAGATTATGAACCTACTCGTGCAACAAGAGCAATTTCTGAATATGTTCAAGAAAATTTGAGTAACTGGTATGTGCGTTTAAGCAGAAGACGTTTCTGGAAAGGAGATTATCAGCAAGATAAAATTGCAGCTTATCAAACCTTATATACTTGTTTGCTTACTGTTGCAAAATTAGCCGCACCCGTTGCGCCCTTTTTTATGGACAGGCTTTACAAGGATTTAACGAACACAACACACACAGAAAATTTTGAAAGTGTACATTTGGCCGATTTTCCAGTTTACGATGCTACTATCGTGAATAAAGAATTAGAAAGCAAAATGGCTAAAGCACAAACCATATCATCATTAGTACTTTCTATTCGCCAGAAAGAAAAGATAAAAGTTCGCCAACCTTTACAGAAAATAATGATTCCTGTTTTGGATGAAAAACAGAAGGAAGAGATAGTAGCTGTTTCAGATTTAATTAAGTCTGAAGTTAATGTAAAAGAGATTGAACTTTTAGATGATGCATCAGGAATATTAGTAAAACAGATAAAGCCAAATTTTAAAGTTTTAGGGCCTAAGTTTGGAAAAGATATGAAGCTGGTTGCCAATGCAGTAGCGAATTTTAATCAGGAAGATATCCAAAAAATAGAGCAACAGGGCGAAATATCTATCGAGATTGAAAATAAAAGTAGTATTTTACAGTTACAAGACGTAGAGATTTCTTCTCAAGATATTGAAGGTTGGTTGGTAGCAACATCGGGTTCCATTACGGTAGCATTAGATATTACTATTAATGAAAATTTGAGAAAAGAAGGAATTGCAAGAGAATTAGTCAATAGAATTCAAAATTTGAGAAAAGAATCTGGATTTGAAGTGACTGATAAAATAGAAATTAAAATTTTAAAAGACGGTTTAGTAGAAGATGCTGTAGAAAGTAATCTTTCTTATATTAAAACAGAAACATTAACTGCTGAACTAAACTTTGAAGAAAAATTAGAAATTGGTACGGTCATTGCCTTTGATGAGGTAAATACCAAATTGTTTATCCAAAAACACTAAAACTATGGTTGAAGATTTAAAAGTTAGATATTCTGATAAAGACTTAGCAGAATTTAAAGTTCTTATTGAAGAAAAGATCGAAAAAGCAAAAAGCCATTTAGAACTTTTGAAAAGTTCATATATGAATGATGGAAATAATGGAACTGATGATACATCGCCTACATTTAAAGCATTTGAAGAAGGCTCAGAAACTATGAGTAAAGAAGCGAATACACAACTAGCTATTCGTCAAGAAAAATTTATTCGTGATTTAAAAAATGCAATGTTGCGTATTGAAAATAAAACATACGGTATTTGTAGAGTTACAGGTAAGCTTATCAATAAAGAACGTTTAAAGCTAGTTCCGCATGCTACACTTAGTATTGAAGCTAAGAATATGCAATAATTTTATCAACTAAAATTTAAGATCTATGATAAAGTATTACCTAATGGTGGTGTTTTTATAGGTCTTTATTTTTTTGTGCACTAAATACTATGAAAAAAAGCATTTTCTTTTTTATACTTTTTTCTTATCAAATAGTAAGTGCGCAAAAAATTGTTGAAAAAACAATTTCTAATACTATAGATACAGCTATACAAGTTGATGCTAATAATTGTTTTGAATTAATTATAGAGACTGTTAAAACAAACAAAATAGTTGTTGAGGCAAAAATGGCAGGAGAGTATGGCAATGATTTAGCATTGAATATTCATGAAGAAGGTAGTACGTTATTGATTGACACCAGTTTTAACCCAAATTTTGAATTGCCCAACGATAAATTAGCGGCACATAAAACGGTATCTATCTCATTACACATATCTGTCCCAGAAAATTTGAAAGTTTCTTTATATGGAACCTATTGCAATGTAACAGCATCGGGAGTTTACCGGAATTTAAACGTTGCGCTAAATGATGGAAAGTGTATTTTAAAAAATGTGGATTATAAAACTGAAGTCTTTTCACAAAGTGGATCGATTGAATTGTATACAAAAGAGGCAGAAATAGAAGCAGTTTCTAATTATGGAGAGGTAATTTCGGAAGAAATTCCGAAAAGTAATACCTATTTTAATTTGAATACAATTACTGGAAATATCCATATATATAAAACCAATTAATATACTATTTTTGCAGCAGCTATTCTAAAAGGCATGAATTTAAAAAAATCACTAGTACTGGTTGTTATTATTCTTATTATCGACCAAATAAGCAAAATATATATAAAAACACATTTCACTTACAATGAAAGTTTTGAAATTTTCTCGTGGTTTGAATTTGTATTTATAGAAAATTCAGGAGCAGCTTGGGGAACTAAATTGAGTGATTTTTTACCTATATCAGAAGAAACCGGGAAATTAATTTTGACAATCTTCAGACTATTTGCTGTTATAGGAATTGGGTATTGGTTGTTTGATACCGTTAAAAGAAAGCTGCCAAAAACATTAGCTATTGCTGTGGCATTAATTTTTGCAGGTGCTTTGGGTAATATAATAGATTCAGTTTTTTACGGACTTATGTTTAGTGAGAGTGTTTACGGTGGACCTATTGCGACACTATTTTCTGATCAACCTTATGGTAGTCTTTTTCATGGTAAAGTGGTAGATATGCTTCATTTTCCTTTTATTGAAAATGCTGTTTGGCCAGAATGGGTGCCTTATTTTGGAGGTAAAACATTTAGTTTTTTTGAGCCAGTTTTTAATATAGCAGATATGGCAATTAGTACTGGAGTTGGAATACTACTAGTCTTTAATAAAAAGGCTTTTGCAAAGCCTGTATCAGAACAGGAAGAAGAAACTCAGAATTTGTAAATAGTTGTTGGAGTAACACAATAATTTAAAGGTATATCTATTGCAGAAATATCAATTATTTCATCTGTAGCTTCAAAAAAAGACAAACCAATTTTAATCACATCTTTTCTACATTTATTTAAAAATACATCATAGTAACCTTTTCCATAACCTACACGATTACCATTTTTGTCAAATGCAAGTAACGGAATAAATACAACATCTATTTTATTTTCATGAACTTCAATACCATCAAACGGCTCAGGAATATTCCATTTGTTTTTTTTAATTAAGGTATTGTCTGTAAGTAAATAGTTAACCATTTCATGTTCTCCGATTACTTTAGAAAGTATAACGTTTTTATCTTTTCCTTGTAGAATAGATAATATATAACTAGTATCAATTTCTTTCTTTTCTGTAATGCTTAAAAAAATATGGTAATAAGTATAGTCCCAAATGGGTAATTGTAATGTCTTATTGGCAATATTAAGACTTAAATTGGAAATATTTTCCGGAAGTAGTGAAGCTCTTTGTGTTGAAAATTTTAATCTTAGGTCTTTTTTTAACATACAAAGTCCAGACTAAAAAATTAGTATAAAATATAATTACTATTCTTTTGCAGCAACAGCTACATAAATTTTAAAGAAAAGCATTAGTATTAAATAAGTGCCTAATGTGATGATGTAGTTTTCCATTTTGGATATTAATTTTTGATGTCTTAAATGTAAAGAAAAAATTAATACAAAATCCACCAAGTGTTTCATTTTATCGATGAAATGCACTTTTTTGTAAAAAATTAATGAATTTATGTAAGAAAATTAATACTTATGTGATAAATATATATTTTAAAACACTGATAATCAAATTTTTAATAAAATTTTTAGAAAAATATTGAGATTTTAAATTTTTTACAAAGTTTTGTTAAATTTTTTAAAAATAATTAATTGAATGCTTTATTAAGTTGTTTTCGAAAAATTTGACTTTAAAATATCAATTAAATGAAGATATATCTCAACTATAATTTCTTAATTTTATAAAAGTGCGAATTATTTTTTTATTTAAAATTCTAAGTTAAAATACTTTAAAAAGTATAGGCTTTAACAAAAACTCAGTAATTTAACGGTATCTAATTTATTAAAGATTCAGATAGAATTTAATGCAAGAACCATCTTTAAAATTGCAACTGAGTACACTACCTGATAATCCAGGAGTATATCAATTTTATGATTCAGACGATAAAATACTTTATGTTGGAAAGGCTAAAAATCTTAAAAAAAGAGTAACCTCTTATTTTTCAAAAAACCATGAGATAGGTAAAACTAGGGTTTTAGTAAAAAAAATAAATAGTATTAAACATATTGTTGTACCAACAGAATCTGATGCTTTATTATTAGAAAATAACTTAATTAAAAAATACCAACCACGGTATAATGTTCTTCTTAAAGATGATAAATCATATCCTTGGATTTGCATAAAAAATGAACGTTTTTCAAGAATTTTTCCGACTAGAAAACATATCAAAGATGGCTCTGAATATTATGGCCCATATACGAGTATGAAAACTGTTCGTACGCTTCTTGATTTAATTAAAAGCGTTTATCCATTAAGAACTTGTAATTATGATCTCTCGAATGAGAAAATAGCAGCAGGTAAATATAAAGTATGTTTAGAGTACCATATAAAAAATTGTAAAGGGCCATGCGAAGGATTGCAAAGTTTAGATGAGTACCAAAGACAAGTTGATGATATTCGTGAAATTATTAAAGGTAATTTTAAATCGTCTCTTCACTATTTTAAACATCAAATGAAAGCATTAGCTGGAGAAATGCGATTTGAAGAAGCTCAAGCTATAAAAGAAAAAATAGATGTTTTAGAGAATTATCAAGTAAAATCAACCATTGTTAATCCTAAAATTAATAATGTAGATGTTTTTTCAATTATATCAGACGACGTATTTGCATATGTGAATTTTATACAACTTTCACATGGTTCCATAATAAGATCGCATACATTAGAGATTAAGAAAAAGCTAGATGAAACCGATGAAGATTTATTAGAACTGGCTATTGTTGAAATTCGCCAAAGATTTAATTCGCATTCTAAAGAGATTTATGTACCTTTTAAAGTAGCGATAGAATTAAACCTAAAAATTACAATACCCAAATTAGGAGATAAAAAAAGAATACTTGAACTTTCTGAAAGGAATGCGAAATTGTTTAGGCAAGAGCGTTTTAATCAAATAAAGATTATTGATCCTGATCGACATACCAATCGATTAATGGCGCAAATGAAAAAAGATCTTAGATTATCAGAAGAACCAAGACATATTGAGTGTTTCGATAATTCGAACATACAAGGTACAAATCCCGTTGCTGCATGTGTAGTTTTTAAAAATGGGAAGCCTTCGAAAAAAGATTATCGACATTTTAATATTAAAACAGTAACAGGTCCTGATGATTTTGCATCAATGGAAGAAGTAGTTTTTCGAAGATATAAACGACTAGTTGAAGAGGAAGATTCATTACCACAACTTATTGTTATAGATGGTGGAAAAGGGCAGTTATCATCAGCATTAAAAAGTTTAGATTTATTAGGATTACGAGGTAAAATTGCGATTATTGGAATAGCGAAACGGCTCGAAGAAATTTATTTTCCAGGAGATTCCATTCCTTTATATTTAGATAAAAAATCGGAAAGTCTAAAAATAATCCAACAATTAAGAAATGAAGCGCACCGTTTTGGCATTACCTTTCATAGAAATAAAAGAAGCTCTGGAGCTATTAGTTCAGAATTAGAAAATATTGAAGGAATAGGAGAAAAAACAATTGAAGAGTTGCTTAAAAGTTTTAAATCTGTAAAACGAATAAAAGAAGCCTCGCTAGAAACTTTGGCCGGAACGGTTGGTATGGCAAGGGCAAAAAAAATTTATGAAAATTTTCATTAAATAGATTGGCAAAATACTATGTATAGAATACTTCTAATATCAATTTTACTTTTTACTTTTTTGAGGGGTTTTTCACAAAATGAAAAGCCATCTGAAGATATTAAAGTTGGATTAGTTTTAAGTGGTGGCGGTGCCAAGGGCTTTGCCCATATAGGCGCTTTAAAAGTTATTGAAGAAGCTGGTGTTCAAATAGATTATATTGGCGGAACAAGCATGGGCGCTATAATTGGAGCTCTTTACGCATCTGGTTATTCCGCTAATGAACTAGATTCAATTTTTAGAAATACAGATTTCACAAAACTTATTCAAGATAATTTACCACGTAATGCTAAAACTTTTTATGAAAAAGAAGATTCTGAACGTTATGCATTAGCACTACCATTTGATAAGTTTAAAATTTCTTTCCCATCAGCAATATCAAGCGGGCAAAGTATATATAATGAATTGGTTCGATTGCTATATCATGTAAAAGAAGTAGATGACTTTAATAAATTACCAATTCCATTTTTTTGCATTGCTACAAATATTGAAACTGGTGACGAAGTTCTTTTGAATAAAGGATATTTACCCGAAGCGATAATGGCAAGTGGAACCTTTCCTTCTTTGTTTGAGCCTTCAGAAATAGATGGGAAACTTTTAATTGATGGTGGGGTTATAAATAATTATCCTGTTGATGGGGTTGTAAATATGGGCGCCAATGTAATAATAGGAGTAGACGTTCAACATGGTCTTTCTAATCGTGAAACTTTATCGTCAGCTACTGAAATTTTACTTCAAATTAATAATTATAGGACTGTGAAAGATATGGTTAATAAGGCCAAAAAAACAGACATCTATATAAAACCAGAAATTGAAAAATATTCAGTAATAGATTTTGGATTACTAAAAGAAATTATTGATAAGGGGGAACTTGCAGCAAGAAAAAATTATGCTGATTTAAAAGAGCTTGCAATTTTACAAAACAGAAAAAAACAAGAAAAAAAGCACGTAGTTTGCAAAGATACCCTAATCATAAACAATCTTGTTTTAGAAGGCAATGAAAATTATTCAAGAGGTTATGTAAAAGGAAAATTAAGATTTCCAGCAGATAATGTTGTTTCATTTGAAAAATTACAACAAGGCATAAGTAATTTGTCTGCAACAGGCAACTTTAAAACAATTCGATACCAATTGCAAGCAAATGACGACGAAACAGATTTAATTTTAAAACTAAATGAAAATCCTAATAAAACATTTATTAAAATGGGAGTTCATTATGATGATTTATTAAATAGTGCTGCAATTATTAATCTCACAAAAAAGAATATTCTTTTTGATGATGATGTTAGTTCTTTCGATTTTATTATTGGCGATAATATTAGATATAATTTTGAGTATTATGTAGATAAAGGCTCTTATTGGAGTTATGGAATAAATTCACATTACATTGGTTTTAAACAAGAAGTAGATTATAGGCTGTTTCAGTCTAATTTTGATATTCCAAACGACCAGAATTTAAACAGGGTTAATATGGATATTTCTGATCTTACCAATCAATTTTATGTTCAAACAGTTGTAAAAGAAGAGTTTGCCTTTAGCTTGGGGTTGGAACATAAGTTTTTAAAATATAGCACTAAGACTATCGGTGATATTTCAGATATTGATACTGAAAACTCATCTTATACTGACAGAATAATTTTTGAGAAGAGTCATTTTTATAGCACTTATGCAAAATTAACATTAGATACGTACAATGATAAATATTTTCCAAATAGAGGATTGTTTTTTGATGGAGATTATCATTTTTATGTAGCATCATCTGATTATAATGATGATTTCAAAGAATTTTCTGTAGCTCAAGCAAGATTAGGAGGCGCTTTCCCTTTGTTAGGTAAAGTATCTATGCAATTAGAAGGTGAAGGAGGTTTTAAGTTAGGAACTTCTCCAGTTTCTTCTTTTGATTTTATTTTAGGCGGATTTGGAACTACTCGTATAAATAATTTAATTTCTTTTATTGGGTATGATTTTGTTGGCTTACCAGGAAATAGTTTTGTGAAAGGTTTAGCCAAATTGGATTATGAATTTATGCCAAAAAATCATTTAATTTTTGCCGCAAATTATGCAAACGTAGATGATGACCTTTTTAGAACAGGGGAATGGTTCTCTGGACCAGATTTTTCTGGCTACGGATTGGGTTATGGTTGGGAGTCTTTTATTGGTCCTGTACAAATTATATACTCTTGGTCACCAGAACGAAGCGATAGTAATTTGTTTTTTAGTGTTGGATATTGGTTTTAATAGGCTGATAATCAATATGATTTTTTTAATGATTAAAGTTTAATTACGATATTTGTAAATATGCTACAATTTAGAGTTGATATTACCGCCCATCTTAGGGCTATGTGGTAAAACGTAATATCCCATTTAATTAATGGGATGAAACATCGTATAGTTTACTTTTTAATTAAAATCAATTCAAAAAAAATAAAATGGCAGCAGAAATAAAAAACTTAAAAGATTTAAAAAACACAGAATATTCATTAAAAAAACTATTTAGTGAAGCTGAAGATTTTTTGCCCTTATTAGGTACGGACTATGTAGAGCTTTATGTTGGAAATGCAAAACAATCGGCTCATTTTTATAAAACAGCTTTTGGTTTTCAATCGGAAGCATATGCAGGGTTAGAAACAGGAGTAAAAGATAGGGTCTCCTATGTTTTAAAGCAAGATAAAATACGTTTAGTCTTAACAACACCCTTGCAAAAAGGTGGAGATATAAACAGGCATATAGATGAGCATGGAGACGGAGTAAAAGTTGTCGCTTTATGGGTTGAAGATGCTACTAAAGCTTTTGAAGAAACTACAAAACGGGGTGCAAAACCATATCTTAAACCTACAAAAGAGGAAGATGAAAATGGATTTGTAATTCGATCAGGAATTTATACATACGGAGAAACGGTTCACATATTTGTAGAACGTAAGAATTACAAAGGAATATTTTTACCCGGATTTAGAAAATGGGAATCTCAATATAATCCAGCCCCCGTTGGTTTAAAGTTTATTGACCATATGGTAGGTAATGTTGGTTGGGATGAAATGAATACATGGTGTAAGTTTTACGGAGAAGTTATGGGCTTTGCACAAATAGTTTCTTTTGTTGATGATGATATTGCTACAGAGTACACTGCTTTAATGAGTAAAGTAATGAGTAATGGTAATGGGAGAGTTAAATTTCCTATTAATGAACCCGCAAAGGGGAAAAAGAAATCGCAAATAGAAGAATATTTAGATTTTTATAATGGGCCAGGTGTTCAGCACATGGCGTTGGCTACTGATGATATAGTGGCTACAGTATCAGCAATGAGAGATCGAGGAGTAGAGTTTTTATATGTTCCAGAAGAATATTATGATGATTTACTTGAGCGTGTTGGTAGTATAGACGAAGATGTAGAAGTGCTAAAAAATCATGGAATACTTATCGATAGAGATGAAGAAGGTTATTTATTGCAATTATTTACAAAAACTATTGTAGATAGGCCCACAATGTTTATTGAAATTATTCAGCGAAAAGGAGCTCAATCTTTTGGAGTAGGAAATTTCAAAGCACTTTTTGAAGCAATAGAAAGAGAGCAAGAAGCAAGAGGAACTCTTTAACTGATGTGTTTTTTCTTAACGAACTATTAATTTTTTATCACTAAATATAAATAACTGTTAAGGCTATAGTTAAAGTAAGTTAAAACTAATTTTAGAACAAATCCTTTGTTTTAAATTTGTATCAAATAAGGGGTGGTTCCCTTATTAACTTTAAGTATTGGTTTTTCATAATTTAAAGTTTGGTTGGTTATTTAGGGAAAGCCCAGTGGAAACACTGGGCTTTTTTTATACTTTATTTTTAACACAATACTTTGGAATAAATTTTGTTTAACTAAATGTAAAGTGATTTCTGTAAGAGCGTTTTTACTAATTTTACAAAGTCAGCTTTTTTAAAATAAAGCTCAAGAGTTTTAGCTATGAAAACTCATACATGCAAAAAGAAAAAAATGAAAAAATATATACTAATTGTCTTAGCTACTTTTACAAGTATACTTTCTTCTCAAGAAAAGAAAGTTGCTTTTAAATCAGGAGAGTGGTTAAAATTTAGAATTCATTATGGCATATTTAATGCAAGTGAAGCAACATTACATCTTACTCATGACGATTTAAATGGGAAGAATGTTTTTCGAGTAAAAGGTGAGGGCAAAACAACAGGATTAGCAAGAGCCTTTTATAAAGTTGAAGATGTTTATGAAAGTTATTTTGATAAAGAAAATGGGAGGCCCTATAAATTTATAAGAAAAACAGATGAAGGTGGGTACACAAAAGATGTTGAGATTAATTTTAATTATAAGGAAAATGAAGCAATTTTAAATGACAAAAAAAATGACAAAAAGCTAAGTTTTACTATAAATAATAAAGTTCAAGATTTAGTTTCTGCATTTTATTTTATCCGTAATAATTATGAGTTTTCAGATTTAGTAATAGGAGAATTTATAAAATTAGATATGTTATATGATGATGACGGTGTATACCAATTTAAATTAAAATACTTAGGGAAAGATACACTAAAAACAAAGTTTGGAAAAGTAGAATGTTTAAAGTTTAGACCATACGTTCAAGCAGGAAGGGTTTTTAAAGAAGAGGAGAGTTTATCGTTGTGGGTTTCAAATGATCAAAATAAAATTCCAATTCGTATTAAAGCAGATATAGCTGTTGGTTCAATTAAAGCAGATTTAGACGGGTATAACGGACTAAAAAATCAGTTTAAAATAATCATGGATTAATAAATGTGGAAAAGTAAGTTAAACTTCATACAAGAAAAAAACCTATTTTAATACTTTATTCTATTTTTGTAATTGATTGCATCTTTTAAAAAATATTCAAGAAACTAAATGATAATCATTTGAAAAGTAAAGAAGATATTGATTTACAAATCTCAAAACTTGAAGAAAAATATAAAAATTCAGGTCAAGATCTAAGCTCTTATTTAGATGGTCTTCTTTACCAGCGTTACTTAACATATTGGGATTATATTCATTTAGACACATTATTAAGTCTTCAAATACCAAGGACTCATTTTCCAGATGAAGAAATTTTCATTATGTATCATCAAATTACAGAGTTGTATTTTAAGCTCATACTGCATGAGCAAAAGCAAATTGTAGATGATAAAACACAAGATGTAGCTTTTTTTATAGAAAAAGCGAATAGGATTAATAATTATTACAAAGCTTTAATCTCATCATTTAGTATTATGATTAATGGGATGGAAAGAGAGCAATTTTTGCAATATAGAATGGCATTATTACCTGCAAGTGGCTTCCAATCTGCACAATTTAGAATGATAGAAATATATGCAACTCCAATGGAGAATCTTGTGCATCATACAGAACGTAAAAACTATTCTTCAGAAAACGAGCTTGAAGAACTTTACGAGCATATCTATTGGAAAAAAGGAGCAACTGATCTTGCAACCGGAGAAAAAACACTAACATTAAAGCAATTTGAATATAGGTACACCCCTAGATTAATTAGAATAGCCAAACAAGTAAAAGGTAAAACAATCTATTCTAAATACTTAAATCTCCCCAAAAAAGAACGCAAAAACGACCTACTTATAAAAGCATTAAAAGAATTAGATATAAATGCAAATGTAAATTGGCCTTTAATGCATATGGGCTCAGCCTATAGATATTTAGCAAAAGACAAAAAACCAATTGATGCAACAGGAGGTACTAATTGGAAAGAATATTTACCACCAAGTTTTCAGAAAATTATTTTTTTTCCTGAAATATACTCTAAAGATGAGTTAAATAATTGGGGAAAACAATGGGTAGACCATATCTTTAATCCAGAAAAAGTATATTGATAAAATGCAGAAAGTTTGTTTAATTATAATGAGTTGCCTTCTCTTAACGTCTTGTGGCGATAAAAAGGTTGCTAAAGAAGAAGTTGAAAAAGTAGAAGTTATTGAAAAACCAGTTGTTATAGAACTTTATGGGTTTAATATAGACGACTTTGTTGTTTTAAAAGATACCGTTAGAAACGGAGATAGTTTTGGTGAACTAATGATGAGAAACAAAGTAGATTACCAAAAGATATTTAAAATATCTACAGAATTTAAAGATACTTTTGATGTTAGAAAATTTAATGTAGGTAAACCTTATGCCATATTAAAATCTAAAGACACTTCTGAAACGACACAATTTTTTATTTATGAAAACGATAAAATCAATTATACAGTTTTAGATTTAAGAGATTCGGTAACTGCATATAGAAGTAAAAAAAATGTCAAGTATGTTGAAAGAGTAGCTTCGGGAGTTATAAACTCTAATTTATCTACTGCAATTGATGATCAAGGAATAGATTATATGGTAACTAATAATTTATCTGAAATTTATGCTTGGACAATAGATTTTTTCAGACTTCAAAAAGGGGACAAATTCAAAGTTATTTATAAAGAAAAATACATTAATGATACTATTTATGCTGGAGCAGAACCTATAGAGGCTGCTTATTTTGAGCATAATGGAGAACCTTTTTATGCTTTTTCCTTTCAAGCAGATTCATTAAAAAATATTACGGAGTATTATGATGATAGCGCAAAAAATCTAAGAAGAACGTTTTTAAAAGCTCCTGTAGAATTTAGTAAAATGAGAATCTCTTCTCGGTATAATTTAAACCGAAGAATCGCTTATTACGGTTATAAAGTTCGCCCTCACAAAGGAACTGATTATGCCGCTCCAATTGGCACCCCAATTTTAGCGACTGCTAATGGAACGGTTATAGAATCTACAAGAAAGGGAGGGAATGGTAAGTATGTTAAAATTCAGCATAATAGCACATATAGTACACAATACTTACACATGAAAAACCAGAATGTTAAAAAAGGTGATTTTGTGCGTCAAGGTGATGTTATTGGTTGGATAGGAATGACGGGAAACACTGGAGGGCCACATGTATGCTATCGTTTTTGGAAAAATGGAGCGCAGGTAGATCCTTTAAGAGAAAAATTACCAGCGGCAGAACCTATTGTAGATTCTTTAAGAACAGAATATTTGAGCCACATATCTCCAATAAAATTAAAATTGGATAGCATTCAATACAAGCCAGTAGAATTAGAAGAAGAACTTATAACAAAAAACTAAATGTCACTAAAAAGTATTAACCCTGCTAGCACTAATGCTTGGAAAAAATTGGAAACTCATTTTAATAAAGTTAAAAAAGATGAGCTTAAAGATATGTTTAGTTCAGATTCAAATAGAGCTAAAGAATTTGGAATTACATGGAATGATTTTTTAGTTGATTATTCAAAAAATCGTGTTTCAAAGAAGACACTTGAACTTTTAATTGAATTAGCTAATGAAGTTCAATTAAAAGATGCTATTCAAAAATATTTTCAGGGAGATATTATTAATGAAACTGAAGGAAGAGCTGTTTTACATACAGCATTAAGAGCCAAAGAAACAGCTACAATTCTTGTTGATGGTGAAAATGTAATTCCAGAAGTATATCAAGTAAAAAAACAGATTAAAGCATTTACAGAAGCAATTATATCTGGCAGTAAAAAAGGTTACACAGGAAAATCTTTTACTGATGTAGTAAATATAGGTATTGGAGGTTCAGATTTAGGACCAGCAATGGTTGCTGAGGCATTAAAATTTTATGGGAACCATCTTAAAATGCATTTTGTAAGTAATGTTGATGGAGATCATGTGTATGAAACTTTGAAACACTTAGATCCTGAAACAACACTATTTGTTGTGGTTTCTAAAACATTTACAACTCAAGAAACATTGAGTAATGCAACGACTATAAAAAAATGGTTTTTAAAATATGCAACTCAGAATGATGTTGCTAAGCATTTTGCAGCAGTATCTACAAATACTGAAAAAATTGCTGAATTTGGAATTTCATCTGAGAATGTTTTTCCTATGTGGGATTGGGTCGGAGGTCGCTTTTCTTTATGGAGCGCTGTAGGTTTATCTATTGCTTTAGCTGTTGGTTTTGACAACTTTGATGATTTATTGGTGGGAGCCAATGAGATGGATGAACATTTTAAATCACAAGAATTTGATTCAAATATCCCTGTAATTTTAGCTTTAATTAGCGTTTGGTATAATAATTTTTATAAAGCTGAAACTGAAGCAATAATCCCGTATACGCAATATTTGAGTAGGTTCTCAGCATATTTGCAACAAGGTATTATGGAAAGTAATGGTAAAAGTGTAGACCGAGCCGGAAACGCAGTTCCATACCAAACAGGAACCATAATTTGGGGAGAACCAGGGACCAATTCACAGCACGCATTTTTTCAATTAATACATCAAGGAACAAAATTAATTCCAACAGACTTTATAGGGTATAAAACGTCTTTGCATGGCGATCAGGATCATCATAATAAATTAATGGCTAATTTTTTTGCGCAGACTGAAGCTTTAATGAACGGTAAAAGTTCAGAAGAAGTTAAAAAAGAACTTTCTGATAAAAAGATGGAAGAAAGTGCTATAAAAAAATTACTTCCTTTTAAAGTATTCAAAGGTAACAACCCTACAAACACTATTTTAATAGATAAATTAACACCTAAAAGTTTAGGTTCGCTTATTGCAATTTATGAACATAAGATATTTGTACAAGGTGTAATTTGGAATATTTTTAGTTATGATCAATGGGGAGTAGAATTAGGAAAACAATTAGCAACGACTATTTTGACCGATATTGAGAATTCCGAAATTACCAATCATGATTCTTCAACGTTAAATCTTTTGCAATCTTTTAAGAAATAATTAGCAATTTTCGTATTTCTTAATAAAATTTGATAACTTCTTGTTTTACAGGTGTTGCACCTTGGTTTTTATGTTAAATTTGACAAGACTAATTTAACGTTTTGTTAATGTTTAAGTGTAATTAATGACTCACTTTTGCATCGAAAACTAAAACTAAATAACACTTAGAAAAATGAGAAAAATGTATTTCACAATTGTCGGTTTATTGTTTACGGCAATTGCTTTTTCACAAGGAACAATCACTGGAACCATTATTGATGGCGATTCTGGTGAAACTTTACCAGGAGCAAATGTATTGGTAAAAGGAACTACTAATGGTACTACTACTGACTTTGATGGTAAGTACTCATTAAATGCATCACAGTCAAACGGGACTTTAGTAATTTCATATATTGGTTTTAAAACTAAAGAAATTGTATTTTCAATATCAGATGGAAAATCTGATTTGGGAAGAACCGTTTTGGAAGCTGATGCAAGTGCTTTGGAGGAGGTTATTGTAACAACTTACTCTTTAGCTATTGATCGTAAAACACCCGTAGCTGTTTCTACAATCAAAGCTGCAGAAATTCAAACAAAATTAGGTAGTCAGGAGTTTCCTGAGATCTTAAAATCAACTCCAGGGGTGTTTGTTACTCGTGGTGGTGGTGGATTTGGTGATGCCGATTTACGTATGCGTGGTTTTAATTCTGAAAACGTTGCGGTAATGATTAATGGTATTCCTGTAAACGATATGGAAAATGGTCGTGTTTATTGGAGTAACTGGGCTGGTTTGTCTGATGTTACAAGTACAGTACAAGTACAACGTGGTTTAGGTGCTTCAAAATTAGCAGTGCCTTCAATTGGTGGTACAATGAATATTGTTACTAAATCTACAGATGCGATTGAGGGTGGTAATGTTATTATGACAACAGGTAATAATGGATATACAAAATATGGTTTTACATTATCTACAGGGATGTTAGAAAATGGTTGGGCAGCAACTATAGCTGCATCAAAAACTTCGGGGCGTGGTTTTGTTGATGGAACCGAATTCTTAGGATATTCATATTTCTTGAATCTAGCTAAAAAAATTAATGACAAGCATACCTTGTCCTTAACAGCTTTCGGTGCTCCACAAAGACATGGTCAACGTCAAAACAGATTGTTGATTGATGATTTTAGGACAAGTGAAAGAGGTATAAAAACAAATACAGATTATGGTTATAAAAATGGCCAATTTGTAAGTATAGAAGATAACTTTTATCATAAGCCAAAAATGATATTAAATCATTTTTGGACAATTTCAGATAAGTCTAATTTAACAACTTCAGTTTATGCATCATTTGGTACTGGTGGAGGTGGAGGTTTTTCTGGGGTTAATAAATTCGGAAAGTATAACTTAGATTATCGTGATGATGAATTTGCACCTGTAAATTTAGATATCATAGTTGATGAAAACAAAGCTTTAGGTCTAGCTGGATCTGAAACTATTTTAAGAGCATCAAGAAATAACCATAGATGGTTTGGAGCTATATCAACATATAACACTGCGCTTACGGATAATATTGAATTAATTGGTGGTGTTGATATCAGATCTTACAAAGGAGAGCATTTTACTGAATTAACAGATTTATTGGGGGGTGAATTCTTTATTGATAACAGTGATCAAAATAATCCAGGAAACATCGCAAGAGTTGGGGATAAGATTAGTTATTATGATGAAGGTTTTACATCATGGTTAGGAGCATTTGCTCAAGTAGAATACAGTAAAGATAATCTTTCAGCGTTCGTATCACTTGCTGCTTCAAACACAGGGTATAAAAGGATAGATTATTTCTCTTATGTAAATACAGATTCTGAAAGAGAAACAGATTGGATTAACTTTTTTGGATATAGTGGAAAAGGTGGCGCAAACTATAATCTTGATGAAAAAAACAACGTTTTTGCTAACATTGGTTATTTTGAAAGAGCACCTTTTAATAATGCAGTATTCTTAAATTTCAGAAATGACATCAATGCTGGTGCAGAAAATCAAAAGATTTTTAGTGCAGAATTAGGTTATGGCTTCAGAACTTCTGAATTAAAATTAGATGTAAACGTTTACCGCACAGAATGGAAAGATAGAACAGAAACAGTAAGTTTCCAGAATCAAGATGGAACATTTAATTCAGCTAATGTTTTAGGTGTTAACGCACTACACCAAGGTGTGGAGATTGAAGCACAATACAGACCTATAGATAAATTAAAGCTTACAGGTATGATTTCTATTGGTGATTGGTCTTGGCAGAATGACGTTACTGGTGTTAAGATATTTGATGATCAGCAAGTAGAAGTTGACGAAGTTGATATTTACATCGCAGATCTTAAAGTTGGTAACTCAGCACAGACTACATTTGCACTTGGGGGTAGTTATGATATTTTAGAATCTACAACATTGCGTTTAGATTATAATTATGCTGGTAATAACTTCGCTGATTACAACCCTTCTTCTAGAGGTTTAAGTACTGCAGGTGTTCAAGCTTGGGAAATGCCAGCTTATGGCCTTTTTGATGCGGGTCTTACACATAGATTTGATTTTGGTGGTTTTAAAGCTAGTTTAAATGCCAATGTTTATAATTTGTTTAATACAGAATATATTACAGATGCACTTGACAGAGACGGAACAGCTGCAACATCATTAGTTTATTTTGGAGCAGGTACAACGTACACAGTAGGAGCTAAAATTAATTTTTAAAAAAAAAGACATGAAAAAAATACTTTATATTTTAACGGTAATAGCAACTGGATTGGTGTCTAGTTGTAACCCAGTAGATGATATTTATGATGATCTTAAAGCTGAGGAAAAAAATCCACTTATTCAGGTTGGTGATGTAACTTTTGAGTTGTCAGATGATGATTATGATGAATTAGAAAAAAGCTTTGGTAATTTTAACTCTACTGATGAGGCCAAAGAATTAATACCTAATTTATTAAAATCTAAGTATCCAAATTTTGATGTTTCTTCATCAGCTTTGGTTACCTATAAGGTTTATGCGCCAAAATCTTCACATAAAAAGTTATTTAGATATACGGTAACTACTGAAGATTACGATGCAAATCCTGATACAGCAGAGTTTGACAATTTTGACGATGTTGCGCAGATTTATACATTTTTAGATGCCAAGTATCCTACTCCTGCAGATAGAGATTTGGTATCCCTTACCTATAAATTTTATGATGGTACTGCAAAAACTTTGAATAATGGATTTTTCTACACCAATGGTGCTTGGGAAATGATACAAGGTTTTACAGATGCGGAATATACTTTGATGGGAGAAGGATTTCCTAATTTTAGTAGTGCAGATGAGGCAGCCACCAAAATTCCAATCTATTTAAAAGACAAATTCAAATACGAGCCAAAAGAAGCTGGTGATATTGAATCTATCATGTATAAATTATATAGTACAGATGTTGATGATGTTGATGGCGATGGTAGAGTAGATGATAATACTACAGTTAGTTTTATTGGCTATTATATTTATGATGGTTCTAGTTGGTCTAAATATAATAATGAAATATTTGAAACATTACAATTTGGTTTTGATGGTACAACTTGGATTCCTGATAATACTATTAAATATACGCTTGCAAGAGAAGATTATACCTTTATTGGGGATGCATTAGCTTCAAAATACTCAGGTCCGGCAGCTAGTGCAAGTAATTACGGAAATTTTGATAGAAGAGTTGGTAATGCTGCAGAATGGACGGATGCTATGTTAGTTGAGGGTATGGGAATATTATTAGATGATAAAGCTCCTAACGCTGAAGAAGGTCAAAAATATATAATGACTTTTGATATTTATAATGGTGCGGCAGGAACAGAAAGCCTTGGCGTTATTAAAACTGATGGTAATTGGGTTAAAAACTAAACCTTAATTAAAATTTAAATATTACAACCTCTACTATTATTTATGGTAGAGGTTTTTTTATAAATTTAAGCTATGAAAAAAATATTTTTTATTATTCTATTTATTAATTTATATGTGGCATGTAGTAGCGACAGTGGTTCACCAGACCCAGTTGTTCCCACACCTACTCCTGAACCCATTGCCAAGTCTGTAGCAGTAAATGATGCGATTTCAGCAATTGAGGATCAAGAAACGATAATTTCAGATTTATTGAGTAATGATACTGTAGAAAATAAGGCCAGAATAACTTCCTTTGATGCTAATACAAGTCAAGGCGGAACAATTGTTGATAACCGGAATAATACCTATACTTATCAACCTATTAAAGGATTCGTAGGTATAGACACTTTTACATATACTTTATGTGATGCAGAAGCTACACCTAATTGTGCTACTGCAACAGTTACAATAACGGTTGAAGATGAGGGTACAGCAGTTGCAGTTGATGATATTTTTTATACAGTGCAAAATACATCCATCACTATTAATAATGCTTTGGAGAATGATAATGTAATAGATGACTCTAGTCTTGAGTCTATTGATAGTTCAGGTTCTTCTGGAACAATAACAATAAACACGAATGGTAGTATTGCCTATACTCCGGCTTTGGATTTTATAGGAGATGATAGCTTTACATATACTATTTGTGATGATGATATTCCAAATTCAACTTGTTCAACCGCAACAATAACAATTAGTATATTAAGTGCTATAGCTTTTAACATTCCTACTGAATTGGATTATTATTATGGTGATTTATATTTAACGGATAATGCAGATGTAAGTTTTGAACAATTAAGAGCTCATACTATTCAAAACCACACTACCATATTATCGTATGGGCAAAGACATACGTATTTATACAATGCTGATGCAGATTTAAGTAATTCTGATAATGTGATTTTAATGTATTCTGGAGAAAGTAGGTATTGGGAAGAATATACTTCTGGAAATAACCCATACTCACCGCAAACGTTTAATACTGAACATATTTATCCTCAATCTAAATTAAGTTCAGAATTGGCCGTTACAGACTTACACCACCTCAGATCAACCGATGATATGGTGAATTCTGAACGACTCAATTATCCATATGCAGATGGTAGTGGAACTTATAAATTAGTTAATGGGAATAGTTGGTATCCTGGAGATGATTGGAGAGGAGACGTGGCTAGAATGGTTTTTTATTTAAATGTTAGATATGGTGAGACTTTTGAAAAAGTTGGAAGCTTAACTCTTTTTCTTGAATGGAATGTTGCAGATCCAGTTTCTGCATTTGAAGAGCAACGCAATACAATTATTGAGGGTGCTCAAGGCGTTCGAAACCCCTTTATAGATAATCCCTATATCGCAACCCTCTTGTGGGGTGGTCCTGCCGCCGAAAATAAATGGCAATAATTAAAAAACCCTGTGTAAAACAGGGTTTTTTTATGCTTTAAAATTAGTACTTTTATGGAATTAAAAAATAAAAATCATGTACGAAATCATTTATAACCTACATTCCCTTCTTGCATATGCCGTTCTTATAATGTTATTTATTGCAGTTATTAATGCAATAAAAGGCTTTACAGGAAATAAAATGTTTACTCTTGAAAAAGATTTTAGAATTAGCCTATTTGCGCTGATTTTATCACATATGCAATTATTGGTAGGATTACTACTTTATTTTGTTTCACCAAAAGGCTTTAATGCGGTTCAACAACTAGGTATGGGTGGTTTAACCTCTGCAACTAGATTATTAGCGGTTGAGCACCCATTTATAAATATAGTTGCGCTTGTTTTTATCACAATTGGGTGGTCTAAACACAAAAAAATAATGGAAGCAAATAGAAAATTCAAAACAATAGCAATTTTTTATGGAATAGGATTAATTCTTATTTTAAGTCGTTTGCCTTGGGGGCAATGGTTTGCCTAATTAGGAGGCTATATTATTCCCCTCCTTTGGAGGGGCTAGGGGAGGATTTTATAAGATAAAGATATACTGGAAAATGGTCGCTATACCCTCCTACATAGCTACCACCAGCATAAGTTCTTAGCGGATATCCTTTGTATTTACCTGCTGAATCAATTAAATAAGGCGCATTAAAAACTGCCGCTTTCCAAAAAGCGTAGTTTTTTTTATCATTAGTGATTAAATTACTAGTAAAGAATAATTGGTCAAATAAATTCCATTTATCTCTATAAGCTAAAGAACCAATTCCCTTTTTAAAAAGTTTTTCCATAGGATTAAAAAGATCGTTTTCTTCTAAATTTTTTGAATCACCTTTTGTTTTAAGTATTTTTTTTAGACTATCACTCGTTGGGTCATCATTCAAATCTCCCATGCTTATTATTTTAGCAGACGCATCTATTTTAATAATTGAATCAATAAGTTGTTTATTCAATTTAGCAGCTGCAATTCTATTAGGTTTACTTCTCGCTTCTCCACCGCTTCTTGATGGCCAATGGTTTACTATAAAATAAAATTGTTCATTATCTAAAATTCCTCCAACGACTAATTGGTCACGAGAATAGTCACGAAAACCATCATCATTATATAAAAGGAGTCTTTGGCTTTTAAATGAGTTAGGGATGAATGCATTTTTTTTATAAAGGAATGCGACATCTATACCGCGCTCGTCAGGAGAATCAAAATGTATAATACCATAATTTTTACTTTTTAAGTTTTGATGATGTATTAAATCTTCAACTACTTGCAAATTTTCTACTTCGCATAAACCAATAATATCTGGAGATGCTTTGTTTGTATCTGATCCAATTTCTGATAAGACTTTTGATATTGTCTCGATTTTTTTATTGTAACGTTCGAGTGTCCAATTATCCTTTCCTTCAGGTGTTCTATCATCATCATAGGTTAAAGAATCATTTTTGATATCAAATAAATTTTCAACATTGTAAAATGCTATAGTTCTAATCTGATATGTTTTTTCTTGTGCAAGGGTATAAAACGAGATAATATTCATTAAAAAGAGGAGCTGTAATTTCATTTTTTATTCGTTTTTATTTCTATCAATCAATTTAAAAGGGTGATACATAAGTTTGTGCCTAATATTTAATAGTTGTATTCATATATTATTCAAATTTTAAGCTTCAATTAATTAATTAGTAAATGCGCATCAATTTTTTAATCATCTTTTTCGCATTTCAATCTTTTATAAGTTCAGCACAAAATACAAGTATTATATCGGGTCAAATTATAGATGATCAATCTAGGGAAAAGCTTGAGCATGTTTTTGTTAAAATTGAGGGAATCGATATTTCAAAGCAAACTGATTCCGAAGGAAATTTCAATATTTCATGCGCATTAAGTGGAGAATATATACTAAACATTAGTATTTCTGAATATAGAACAAAGCGTATTCCTATTTATTTAGAAGGGAGTAAAATTGATATAGGAATCATTTATTTAGAAAGGGATATCATTTTTGAACAACAAGATAATCTTATCACACTAACAGATTTTGAATTAGAAGAAGATGATACTAGTTCAAATTCAACAGGACTTTTGCAAGCAACTAAAGACATATTTCTTAGTAGAGCTGCATTTGATTTTGGGCAAGCTTTTTTTAAAGTAAGAGGCTATGATTCTCAAAATAGTAAAGTACTTATAAACGGAATAGAAATGAATAAGTTCTATGACGGAAGGCCTCAATGGAATAACTGGGGAGGTCTTAATGATGTTACTAAAAATCAGCAATTCACAAACGGATTATCTGCTTCAGAATATAGTTTTGGGGGAGTTTTAGGGGTTACTAATCTAAACACACGACCTTCTGAAATTCGTCAGGGTCTGCGATTTTCATCATCTGCATCTAACAGAACTTATGGCGCTAGAGTAATGGCGACATATACATCTGCATTTGAAAACACTGGTTTTGCATATAGCTTATCAGGCTCTAGACGTTGGGCTAAACAAGGTTATATGAATGGTACTTTTTACGATGCGTTTTCATTTTTTACTGCATTAGAATATCAATTTAACACAAAAAATAGTATTGTTTTAACGGGGATTTTAGCATCAAATAGAAAAGGGCAATCATCTGCAATGACTGAAGAAGTCTTTCAACTTGTGGGCAATAAATACAATCCTTATTGGGGAGAACAAGATGGTGAGATTCGAAACTCTAAAGAACGAAAAATTGCAGAGCCAATTTTTATGTTGAACTACTATTTTGCATCTGAAAAAACAAAAATAAATACAGGTATTTCTTATCAATCTGGGATTAATTCAAGAAGTAGATTGGGGTATTATAACGCTCCAAACCCTGACCCAACTTATTATCGTTATTTACCTAGCTTTTATATTAATGGCACTATTGGTGCTAATTTTCTAAGTGCTAATTCAGCAAAAGAAGGGTTTTTAAGTAGTCCACAACTAAATTGGAATCAAATTTATAGTGCTAATAAAAGAGATGTTGCCGCGTATGTTTTATATGATGATATTACAAAAGACAATCAATTTTCGGCTAATACAATTGTAAATATTGAAGCTAGTGATTCATTTAAAATTGATTTTGGATTTAGTTTTAGGAATATGGAATCTAGAAATTTCGCACAAATAAATGATTTATTTGGAGCATCATTTCACGAAGATTTAGATTCATTTTCAAATACTTTGAATGATGTAAATGGGACTGTGCAAAAGAAAGAAAATGAAATTTTCAACTACAATTATACTATCAATGTAGAACAGATTAATACGTTTATTCAACTAAAATATGAGAAAAATAAATGGAATGCTTTTTTTGCAGTTGACTATTCAAAAAATAAAAATCTGCGTGAAGGAATATTTCAAAATGAACGTTTTTATGATAATTCGTTGGGGAAAAGCGATAATATTAATTTTTCGAATCAAAGTATTAAAGGAGGTTTTAACTATAAACTAAATGACAGAAATTGGATTGGAAGTAATGCCGCTTTATTAAATACAGCACCAGTTTTGCAGAATATTTTTATCAATCCAAGAGAAAATAATCAAATAGTGCCAGAAATAGAATCTTCGAAAATAACTTCAACAGATCTTTCTTATTATTTAAGATTGCCAAAACTAACAGGAAGGTTTACTGGATTTTATACGCGATTTCAACATACAACAGATGTGAATTTCTTTTTTGTAGATGCGGGTATTGGATCTGATTTTGTGCAAGAAGTGATAACGGATTTAGATAAACTTCATTTGGGAACTGAAATAGGATTAGAGTATCAATTGACTCCTTCAGTACAATTATCTGCTGTCGCAGCGATTGGAAAATATGTATATGCAAATAATCCGTCGGTAACAATAAATTTTGATACTGCAGGAGCTGAAGAAGATCTTATAAATCTTGAAGGGAATATTGATTTAGGGAAAGCTGAAATTAAAGATTATAAACTAGGACAAGGACCTCAAAAAGCTTTTGCATTTGGAATAAATTATCGAGATCCTCACTATTGGTGGGTGGGTATAACTGGTAATTATATTGCAAATAATTACATAAACATATCAACTATTACAAGAACAGACAGCTTTTATATAAACCCTGAAACTGGTATTAAGTTTCCTGATGCAACTGATGAAAATGTAACTAAATTATTAGAACAGAAGCCTCTTGAAAACTTTTATTTATTGAATTTAGTTGGAGGTAAATCATGGTTAAGAACAGGCAAATACATAAGCCTTTTTGCAAGTATAAATAATGTTTTCGATGGAATTTTTAAAACTGGAGGTTATGAACAAAGTAGAAATGGAAATTTTGGTCAGTTAAAGCAAGATAATCTTAGCGGAACTCCTTCATTTGCTCCAAAATATTGGTATGGTTACGGCAGAACATATTTTTTAAATATAGCAGTTAGCTTTTAATTTTATTAAAGATGAATTTTTTAAGCAAAATAAGATTTTGGTCGTTTACAGAATATTTACACATACGAGAAATTGCAATTTCACTCTTTTTAATTTTTCTTACCAACTCGTGTATAAAAAATCGAAATTTTGAGATTCTAAAGACTAGTTGTGTAAAAAATTTAAAAGTAAATGCTACCTATGATAAAGTCAGAGAATTATATACAGATGAAACCATTCAAATTCAAGATGATTTAGTTATTGAAGGTTATGTAATCTCTTCAGACGAGGCTGGTAATTTTTTTAGTGTTCTACATTTTCAAGATAATGTAGTAAATCCAACTGATGGTTTACAAATAGAAATAGATGTACGTGATTCTCATTTATTTTATCCAATCGGAACAAAAATTATTATAAAACTTAAAGGGCTATATTTAGGAAAAAGTAAAGGAATTTATAAAATTGGAGGTTCTTTTAGTTCTTTCGGAAACGTATCAATTGGCAGATTACCAGCCGCCATTGTTAATCAACATATTTTTGTTTCATGTGATGAATTAATGGGAATAATACCAACGCAAATTACATTAGAAGAATCTTTAGATTCATATACCAATACATTAATTTATATAGACAATATTGAATTTTCTCTAGATGAAATTGGGGCTACTTTCGCATTACAAAGTGAAGAAACAAAATTGACTTTAATAAACTGTGATGACAACAAAATGGATCTTTTAAATAGTGGTTATTCAGATTTTCAGTCAACACTTCTGCCTACAGGTAGTGGGAATATTACTGGGATTTTATTTAAAGAGGATGAGGATTTTTTTATTGTAATTCGTGATCTAAATGATATTAATTTTGAAAATGAACGTTGTGCAGATGTAATTGATGAATTTAGCTCTACGAGTATTTTTATATCTGAAATAGCAGATCCAGATAATAATTCTGGAGCACGTTTTGTAGAGTTGTACAATTCTAGCTTAGAAGCTTTAAGTTTAAAAGGATGGACGCTAAGAAGGTACACGAATGCCAATGTAGAGGTTAGCTCCACGATATCCTTGACGGGTTATGAGATACAAGCAGAAAATACTTTTGTAGTATCACCCAATGCTGTAGAATTTGAAACAGTTTATGGTTTTGCTCCAGATTTAGAAGTTGGAACGAATAGCCCAGCAGATTCAAATGGAGATGACACTATAGAATTAGTTGATCCTTTTGGGGTAGTTATAGATATTTTTGGTCTTATTGGAGAAGATGGCTCAGGAACAAATCATGAGTTTGAAGATGGTAGAGCAGTTCGTAAACAAGAAATTAACCAAGCGAATTCTATTTTTAATTTTAATGAATGGACTATTTTTAATGATACGGGTGATTTAGAAACGATAAATAAACCCCAAAATGCACCCGATGATTTTAATCCAAAAATTCGTTAAGAATGATACGTTTCTAAAATTTTAGCTAAATCTGCTGGAGTAATAGGTTTTACAATGTAATCTGATACTATAGGATAAGATTTAATCATGTCTATTTCAAGTGGATTTATAGAAGAACTCATAACTATTATTTTTATGGTCTCTTTGTTTTCAATAGGTGAAGCTTGAAAACTTTCTAAAAATTCCCAGCCATTCATAATTGGCATAGTTAAATCTAAAAAAATAATATTAGGCAATTTTTGTTTTGTAGTTTCGCTATCAACAATGGCTTCAATTGCGCTCTTTCCGTTTTCAAAAACTTTGAAGTTTTTACAAAAATTTTGCTCAACAATTAATTTTTTTGATATAAATACATATATTGGATCATCATCAATAAAATAAACACTTTCAAAACTTTTAAGCATATTTTGAATTAGAATCAGGTTTTAAAATTAAGTATAAATGTAGTTCCAGTATTGACTTTACTAGTAACAGAAATACTACCTCCCATGGCCTCAATCTGATTTTTTGTAATGTATAAGCCAACTCCACGTGCATCTTTATTTCTATGGAATGTTTTATTCATTCCAAAAATAGTTTTGCCAAACTTTTGCAAATCAATACCCTTGCCATTATCAGCAAAAATTAGCTCTAAGCCACTTTCGTTTTGCTTAGAAGTTATTTTGATAACTGGTAAACGAGATGGAGAGCAATATTTTAAACTATTTGTAAATAAGTTAAGTAAAATACTATCTAAATATGCGGGTACCACTGTAACCATTTGATCTGGGGTAATATCAATAACACAAATTGCTTTTTTCTCTTTAAATTGAGTTGCGATATTATTTTGAACAGTTGTTATTGCTTCTAATAAATTTACTGATATTAACTTATCTTTTATTTCTGCATTATTTGATTGTACTACTTCATTTAAGTTAACCACAGTGCTATTAAGACTATTTGTAGCACTTTTAAGCATTTCAAGAATTTGTTTTCTTTCTTCTTCGCTTTTTTCATCTAATAATAAAGACGTGAGCACAGATAAATTTGTCGAATGAGCTCTTAAATCATGAGAGACCATATGCGCAAAATTAGTTAAACTATTATTTTGCTCTCCAGTTATACTAGCAAATTCTTGTAGTTTTTTTTCTGCTATTTTTTCTTTTGTAACATCTTGTGCAATACCAATAGCTTTATAAACTGTACTTTCTGGGTCGGTTATAAAAGTTATGATTGCTTTAATATTTCGTACTGTATTATCTGGCAAAATAACTCGATATTCGAGGTTTTCAACACCAATGCCCTTATAGTATAAACTAACAGCTTCTTTTATAGAATCAATATCTTCAGGATGTACAGCATTCTTCCAGCTTCTGTAAAGACTATGTTTTAAGTTATTTTTATCAATACCATGCAATTTATAACAAATGTCATCCCAAATAGTAAGTCCGTTATTTAAATGGTATTCCCAAGTGCCAACATTAGAAGCCGTCACAGCTTTTTTTAACTGTTCAGCAGATTCTCTATACTTTAATTGATCTAATTTAAACTGATTAATATCTTGACAAATTCCAAAAATACGAACACATTTACCATTCAAAAATTCAGCTTGCCCTTTGGTTCTTATCCATATTTCTTTTCCCTTTTCTGTTACCATTTTCACCTCTTCATCCCATGGAATTCCTTCATTTATGGCTCTTTCAGCGGCGGCATAAACTTTGTCTCTGTATTTTCCTTGTTTAAAATGGATAAAACATTCGTCAAAATTTTTTGGAGCAAAATCTAATGGTTGTTCATGGATTATATTTACCATTTTCGTCCATATAACTTTATTAGTTATTAAATTAACCTCCCAACCTCCAGTTCTTGAAACTTCTTGGGCATCCTCTAATAAAGCAGCCATATTGTTTGTAACACTAATATTTTCTAAAACCACAATAAGACCTCCGATTGTATTTTCTTTATTAGTCCATGGACTAATATTCCATTTTAACCAAATATGTTTACCGTTGTCAAGTAAAAAATTTTCACCTAGATTTTCATTTGTTTTACCAGTAAGGCAGTTTTCTAATATAGGTTTAAAACTTAAAGGAAAGTTTGGCATTGCATTAAAAAAATATTCATCAATTATATCTAACTTCTGAATTTTATGTGCTGATAACCAATTTTCTGAAAAAGATAAAAATTTCAGATCCTTATCTAAAATTGCCACAGGATCTGAAGTATCTTTAATAAAGATATCTTTTATTTGGTCTTGAAAAGAATTTGATACCTTCATATTTTCCAACTAATTTAAAAATAAATACATGTCAAATTATTTGATATTCAATATTTTATAAATGTAATGGATTTTGAAATGAAATTATCCTGAAATTATAGAAATAATTTCACCTAAGTCTTTGGGGGTTATAGGTTTAATAAAATAATTACTTACCGCACTATAAGTCTTAGCCTTGAGCAGATCTCTTGGATCAACAGATGAACTTATTATATAAATGGTAACATAATCTCTATTATGATTTGGAATTTTTATAAAGTCTTCTAGAAATTCCCAACCATCCATAATGGGCATGTTTAAGTCTAGAAAAATTATAGAAGGTAATTTTTTTCCCTCAATTAATAAATTTTTAAGCCCATTTATAGCTTCTAATCCATTTTTGTAAACTATGATTTCATTACAAAAATCTAATTCTTTCATAGTTTTTTTTATACCAAAAACACATATTGGGTCATCATCAATTACACAAGTTTGATCTACTACCATTATTTACTAAGTGTTTAATATTATTTTCATTTCCATTTTCAAAAGTTAAAATAAAGGTGGTTCCTTTATCAACTTCGCTTACTACTTTAATAGATCCGTTCATAGCTTCTATTTGATTTTTTGTAATAAAGAGTCCAATACCTTTTGCATCTTCATGTTCATGAAATGTTTTATACATTCCAAAAAGTTTTTTACTATATCTATTTAAATCAATTCCTTGACCATTATCTGTAAAATTTAAAATAACTTTATCATCTTGAATTTCTGAAACTAATTCAATTTTTAGTTTACGATTCGAAGAACTGTATTTTACACTGTTTGTAAATAAGTTTAACAAGATGCTATCTAAATAAGCAGGAAAAGCTTTGATTTTGGTATTTTTTGAAATACTAATAGTACATATTGCTTCTTTTTCTTTTAACAATGCGCTTATATTTTTTTTAACCGCCTGAATTGAATCAAATAAATTAGTATCCTTTAATTTTTCTTTTGAATTTGTTTTAATTTGAACGACATCGTTGAGATGATATACAGTTTCATTTAAACTTTCTGCTGCACCAAAAAGCATTTGACTTATATTCTCTTTCTCCGATTCATCTTTTTCATCTAATAGAAAAGTAGTTAACATAGAAAGGTTTGTAGAATGAGACCTTAGGTTATGCGATACAATATGAGCAAAATTAAGCAAGCTTTCATTTTGTGATGCTGTTACATTTACTAATTCTTGTAATTTCTTTTTAGCTTCTATACGAGGCGAGATATCAACTATTTGCGAAATAAAATGAGATATTTTATTGGTAGTTAAATGTTTAACTGCTGTTACGGTCAATATTATATACACATGATGCCCATCTTTATGAATATAACGTTTTTCCATTTGATAGCTTTCAATCTCATCACCTATTAATTGCTGATGCATTTTTAGATCTTTTAAAAGATCTTCAGGATGAGTGATATCTTTATAGAATAAATTTAAAAGCTCCTTTCTGCTATAGCCGACACTTTTGCAAAGTGAATCGTTGACTTCTATAAACTTGCCATCTAAAGCTACTAAAGCCATTCCAACTGATGAATTTTCAAAAGTACCTTGTAATGATTTTTCACTTTTTACTAATTCTTGTTTAATTTTTTTTAATTCGGTTATATCCCAATTTGTCCCAATCATTTTAATCGCCTTGCCCATTTTGTCATATTCTGTATGAGCAACTGCTTTAATATTTCGGATTTCTCCTGATGGATAAACCACACGAAATTCGGTATTAAATTCTTTAATTCCTTTAATGGCTAGAGTAATTTCTTTATTGCAGCGTTTTTTGTCATCAGGGTATAAATTTGTTAGCCAAGCTTTATAAAAACCTTTAAAGGTACCTTCTTTTATGCCATATAGTTTGTACATGTTTTTATCCCAGACTATTTTGTCATTGGCTATATCATAGTCCCAAATACCAATAGCAGAAGCCTTTGTTGCAATTTTTAGTCTTTCAGCAATTTCTTCATATCTAAGTTCTGCTAATTTTTTTTCATTTATATCTTGAAAAGTTCCAAAAATGCGGATACATTTACCATCAATGATTTCTGCTTCCCCTTTTGCAATAACCCAAATTTCTTTTCCTTTTGCAGTTATAATTTGCAGTTCTTCATTCCAAGGAGTACCATTGCTAATTGCTTCATTCAATAATTTGCTTATAAACTCACGATGTTCTCCGACTTTATAGAAATTTATTCCTTCTTCTACAGTTGGGATATAAGTTTTAGGTACTTCGTGTATTGTTTTAGTGACATTTGACCAATAAATTGTATTCGATATTAGATCTAATTCCCATACTCCAATTTTTGCAACAATTTCAGCTTTTAATTGAAGTTCTTCTTTTCTCTTCTTTTTAGTAATATTTTCTGCAATAATAATTGCTCCAATTATATTACCAATATTGTCTTTAAAAGAGTTTATTTTCCATTGAAACCATAGATTTTGATCATTTTTTGTTTCTAGTGCTTCAAATATTTCCTTTTTTCCTTTTAAAAGGATTGTAATTTTTTCTATTACTTCAACAGGGATATTTAAAAAAGTATTTAAGTATAAGGGTTCTTGATTATAAAAAGAAGGAAATTCTTTCACCCATTTTTTAGAATAATCTAAAATTTTAAAATTTAAATCAACAGAAACAATAGCAATAGGGAAATCATTTAGAGAATATAATGGGGGGACTAAATTCATAAATACTTTTTATTGGCGATAAAGTTAATTATATTAAATAGTAATTGCGGATTAATTGTATTGTTTTGAAAGAAAATGGCTCAAATATATATTTTGTAAAAAAGCGAGTATCTTTTTAGAATAAAAAGATATTATAGTTATATTTAATAAACAATACGTAGCGTTATTCATTAAAAATGAAGAAAAAAATTTCTAATTTTTTTTTAATCCTAATTTTTCCTTTTTCTTTTTTTTCATGTAATGAAGAAAAAGCACCTTTTAAAGATTCAATAATCACTTGTTTTGATGGAATAAAAAATGGCGATGAAAAAGGGATTGATTGTGGAGGTGGTTGTTCAGATTTTTGCCCAATTCAAAATAGTTTAGAAGGCGATATCTATTTAAGAACTTCACTAAAATCTTCAGTAGAATATACTATAACTGGGCCACTAATTATAAGAGATGGTGCAAGTTTAGATATTCCTGCAGGAATGACCCTTAAAGTAGCACCAAATAGAAATGCATATATTGTAATTACACAAGGAGCTAAAATTTATGCATATGGTACAGAAGAAAATCCAATTATAATAACATCTGCATCTGATAATCCGCAACCAGGGGATTGGGGCGGTATTATAATTTGTGGGAAGGCGCCAATTAATAACGGAGATCTTTCGCGATCAGAAGTTGGTGATATTTTTTACGGAGGTAATGAGCCTAATGATTCTTCTGGATTTATTAGACATTTTACTGTTGAATATACAGGAGCTACTTTTAGAAACGTTTCTACATTTAGCGGAATTTCTTTTTTTGGAGTTGGCTCTTATACTACTGTTAATAATGTTCAGTCTTTAAATTCTCTAGGCGATGGTTTTAAATTTTATGGCGGCAATGTAAATGCGACAGGTTTAGTAACTACAAATAGTTCAAGAAATGGACTATCAATACAAGATGGGTGGTTTGGTCAAATAGAGCAATGTTATCAATCTGGTATTGAAGAGACCGGAATATCAATTTCAGAAAATACAAGTACTGGTTCTGCAAATATTACAGGAGTAAGTTTGATTGGAGGTAACGGTCAACAAGCATTAAATTATGGTGACGGTAGAGGAATTGTAAATTTTGAAAATATTTATACCTCTAATTTTAGTTTGGGGATAAAAGTAGAGGGAGATGAAGCTGGTTTAGGTATTGAGGCAAATGAGTTTACTGTTTCAACAATTCAATTTGATAATCCATCTATTAATTTTATGCAGACAAATTACACAGGGAATAACCAATCTTTTTATTCTGAAGGTACAACAACTGGTGCTGGAAATAATGCGTCATTGCCTAATTGGGCAATAAATTGGGTAAGAGGTTATTAATTATTCTACTGTAAATTGCTGTTGTATATAGATAGGAAGTCCATCATCGGTAAAACCTTCTATCGTAATTTCAAATTCACCCGAAATATCTGAAGTAAAAAAATTAATATTTGTGGTTAAATTATCTTTTAGATTTGGAATCCATAAAAGTTGTATTCGATCATCTGGTAATCGATTTTCTTTTTGAGATTGAGTTTCATAAGTTTGTTTGTAATATTTTTTATTAGGTTGAGGGCTAAATAAATCTATATATTTAGCAGCATTAATAGTTTTTAAATTTGAAAAATCGCCATTAATAGTTTCAAACGAAATTATTCCTTTGTAAAGTTTGGTTCCGAAAATATATTTATCTCTTATAATTGAAATGCTTTTAAGAGCAAAAGCACTAAGGCTCAATATTTCATTATGATTATGTACAATAGTACCATCAATTAAAACTAAAGGCAGGACATTACTATCGGCATATTTTTCATATGCTTTAACATTAAAGGTGTAATTATCAGTACTAATTTTTTCTATCCAAGCCTGATTTATAATTTCTATGAAAGTTTCATTTACTGTCGGGAATCTTATAAATTCATCTAAATTATAAGTTATAATATTCGATTTTTTAAATGGAATCGAATTATTTGCTACAACTATAGAATCTGGCCTAAAACTAAAAAAGGCATTTTCAATTTGGTTATGAATACTTCTTTCAAGGATCAAATGTTCCATGTTGGTAGACAAACTATATTTTTTAAAATTAAGGTCAGAATAGTCAATTAAATCTGGCTCTTCTAGCTGAATGTTATAAAGGTCTCTTTTATCATCTAAAACTTGAATATATCCTTTATTATTATTGTGTTTTTTATCAAGATTCATGTAGAAAATACCATTTTCATTTGTAGTTGCATAATAGAATTGGTATGATTCATTTGGTATAGAAAGAACTACTTTTATGTTTTGTAAAGGCTTGTTATCTGTTAAATTTAAAACACGACCTTTAATAAGTTCTCCACGAAGTTCAGGTAAAAAAATTGTTGAATTTTGCACAAAAGACTGACTTTTAGTAGATGTTTCAAAATCTAATATAGATTTCTTATCAAATGCAGGGAGAGCATTTATTTTTCTTACGGATAAAGAGTATGATCCTTTTTTTATTTGAGAGTTTACAGTTTTAATTGAAAGCAGAACTTCATCTCTTTTTTCAAAAAGAGTTTTGTTTAATGATAAAGATACGTTGTTTAGATCACTAGAATTTGTATTGGCTTTATACAGAGAAGGTTTTTCTTTTTTTAAAGTACTATTTTCGGGGACACTGTCTTGAAAATTTTCAGGAATTTCTCTAATTGCTTTTTGATCTGATTGGTATGGATTTATTATCGTTATATCATTCTGAAAAAAACTATTTACCCCCTCATTTTTCATCCAGTTGGTATACGCAATTAGTTTATAATTTCCAGATGGAACTTCTGATGGTATAAAGAAATCACCATTGCCAAGTCCATTTTCTAAAAGAATTTTTTGTTTAAAAACAATATTTTTATTCTCTCCCACTAATTCTATATAAGCTACTTTACTAAGATCACTGAAAAGCGAAGTGCTATTATTAATACAATAAAGTTTGTAATACAGATATTCCCCCACAAATAATAACGAAGTATTAAAATGGACAAAAATACTTTCTTTAGGAATATTTTCTATAATGCTCAAATCCTGTTCATTTTTCTGGATAGTTTGAGCTTTACCAGTATAAACTGATAAAATCAAAAGCAATAAAATAAAACATTTATTCATTTTAATTTTTTTATTCTGTCCAAAAATCGGGTACAATATTACTTCCTAAAGTTGTACAATCTCCACAATAAGGAGAAACCATTTCAAATGGGCCTGTGCCAAATTCTTGTGTAAAGTTAGGGCCATAGTACCTTAAAGCATTATCGTATAGAAAAATTAACAAAGGTCTTTTTCCAAGAGCGCCATTTGTAGAAGGAGCTGTTATTGAGCAAGCCTCATAATATGGGGGAGGTTCTTCGCCATTAAAAAAATCTTCATAATTAAAAAATATTCGTTTCTCGTCTACACTAGAAACTTCAAAATAACCGGCAATATTTTCATTTGGATCGTCTACAGAAAATATATTACTGGGTAAAAAACCAGGTTGATTTTCAGAGAAAGCATTAGTTTCTGATTGAGATAATTTTTTTAAAACGTCATAGTATGAAAAGGTTTCAGGAGATACAACAAACTGTTTTACTAAAATAGAATAACGGTATGTTAAAATATAATTATCCCTTTCTATAAACCTAACTGTAAAGTTATTAATTCTATCTTCTGATAAGCCGAGTGTGCTTTTTGAAATTATATTTTTTGAGAATACAGTCCCATAACAAACTCTTTCTTCTTGTTCTCTTAAAATAACGTTTAGGGTAAAGGTATCTTGCCCTTCAATTTGTACAACTGCATCATAAGGGGTCCAATATGGGGCAATTATTTTCCATGTTTCTTCATATTCATAACGATAAAGTCTAGATTCTCCATTTGGATCGTAACTATCTAAAAGTATATCCATACCTTCTATTCCGTCTGAGTTTGTCGTTCTTTCAGCATGCAAATTTTCTATAGTACTAGCAACAGGAACCTTCATTTTTGATGAGGTGTATGCCCTGCCATTTTCTGTTGTTATAAATAATTGATATTCTAAATTTGGTATAGCTGCAAAAGATTGTTCAGATACGTATTTTCCTTCGTTGGTTTCATTAAATATATAGGTGTTGCCGTTAGAGTCAGTAATTTTAACAGCAGCATTTATCTCGGGTTTTGCTTGTTTTTCTTCAAACCTAAATGAGCGAGATAAGGTAATTTCGTGTTGTTTATTTTGATTTGTAATTAGTGCATCAATCACTAAAATATCTTCAAAATAATCTACTGTAGGTTCAAATGGCTCTACGCAACTATTCCATAAAAATGAACAAATACCAACAAGGAATAATTGTAGTTTGTTTTTTCTGAATCTTATAATTTTAGCTTTCATAGGCATTAAAATTTAAGATTATAGGTTAAAGAAGGAATTGGGATCGTGAATATGGAAGTCTGGTATGCTTTAACTTCACCATCTTCAGTGACAAAAAACACAGAATAGGGATTGTTTCTTCCTAAAACATTGTAAATTGATAAACTCCAAAAGCTATGTGCAAGTTTTTTCTTTTTATGATTTCCTTCTACATTAAATGAAAGGTCTAAACGGTAATAATCTGGAATTCTATTTTGATTTCTATTTGAATACAAGACAAAATCAGAATTATTAAAAGTATAATTTCCAATCGGAAAAGTTACAGGTCTACCTGTTTGATACACAAAATTTGATGAAACACTAAAACGCTGCGTAAAAGCATAATTAGCAACCACGCTTAAATCATGAGGTTTATCAAAATTTGATGGAAAAAAGTTTCCATTATTTATTTGCTCTTCTCTAAAATCACCATCGAACTTATAAAATGATCTAGAATATGTATAAGATATCCAACCGTTTAGTTTACCTGTATTTTTCTTTAATAAAAATTCTGCACCATAAGCTTTACCTTTTCCTTGAAGAATTTCGGTTTCTATATTATCATTCAACAACAGGGTAGCACCTGTTTTAAAATCTAATGTATTTTTTAATTTTTTATAATAGCCTTCTAAACTAAGCTCATAATCAGTACTGTTTATGTTTTTATAAATGCCTAAAGAATATAATGTACCTTGTTGTGGTTTAATATTTAAGTCGGAAAGTTTCCATGTATCTATTGGAGATGATGTAGTATTGTTTGATAATGTGTTGATATATTGATAGCTATTATTATAACTTGCCTTTAATGATAAATCTGGTTTAAGATAATATCGTAATGCGGATCTAAACTCAGGACCTCCATAAACTTTAACGATAGCTCCTTTGTCATAGGACTTGGTTTCTATGATAGCACTTTCACTTTTAGGAACATTTTCAGCATATATATTTTGTTCAGATGGGCCTAATACAGCAAACATAGAATACCGAATACCAATATCTATTAATAACTTATCATTAACTTCATAACTATCAGAAGCAAATAATGCAGTTTCTAGACCAGCTTCTTTCGCAACAGATTTGGGTTCTATTAAACTTTCATTACCTGAAGGGCTAATGTTTCCTGGTGTTACGCTATAATATTTACCCGATAATCCATATGTAAAATTATGATTTTTTGAGTATAAATATTTCATTTTTAGTTTTACTTCTGTTTCATCTACTTGATACCCTAATAAAAAATCATCATTTGATTCACCATCATAATCTATATTAAATTTATATTGACTATTAGCTAAAATGATGTTTCCTGTATTTTTTTCATTGAATTTATGCCCCCAGTTAAAAGAAAATAAACGATTACTATAACTGTAAAGAGAATCTGAAGTAATACTAAACAAATCTTTACTGAAATAGGCAGTAGTTTTAATTTCATTATTTTGATTAATCTTGTGATTATATTTTACAATCAGGTCATAAAATGATGCTTTACTATTTGCTAACTCTTGATCATCCAGCGCTTTTAAAACCCAATCAGAATACGTGCCTCTTCCTCCAATTAAAATAGCTGAGGTGTCTTTAATGACAGGAATTTCTAAGGCGATATTTCCTGTTACTGGCCCAATCGATGCTTCTAAAGCAATTTTTTTAGTATTTGCATCTTTAGAATGTATATCAAAAACTGACGATATTCTTCCCCCATACTCAACAGGAATACTGCCGGCATATATTGTCGCGTCTTTAGTTGTAAAAGGATTTAACGCTTGAAAAATTCCGAAAAAGTGCGTAGGGTTATAGATCACTGCATTATCGAGTAACACCAAATTTTGATCTTCTTTACCTCCTCTAACATTAAAACCAGCAGCTCCTTCACCAGCACTAGACACACTTGGCAATGAAGTTGCTATTTTGAGAATATTACGTTCCCCAAGCACTAAGGGAATATTCTTTGATTCTTCAGAATCTATTGTTGTACTTCCTGTAGTGGTTTCATCAATATTTTTAGCTGCATTTGCAGCAACGACAACTTCATTAAGTTGCTCAACACTTTCATTTAATGAAAAACTAAACTCACCATCATTATAAATAATTACATTTCGCTCAGAGGCTTGTATTCCCATAGCGCTAGTTTGTAATATATTAACTCCAGCAGGTAAATTTAATTCATAGTATCCATCTTCATCTGTTGTGGTTGCAATACTTTTTCCTTTAATTAAAACTGCTAAATCTACAATTGGAGAATTAGAAGTGCTATATGTTATATAACCCGACAGTTTGTATTTTTTTTGATTTGTATTTTTTGATTGTTTTCCAATTATAACTGTTTCTCCAATTTGTTTTGATGGGGTTTTTAAAGTGCCAAAAAATATAGGATTTACATTTTTTGTGATTTCTTTTTCTTCTACTATAGTGTCTGATCTTTTAACAAAAAACCCTTCAGGTAAGAGGGTATATATATAATTACTTTTAGTGAGAACAATTCTATTATTTTCATCTATGAAATAATTAATACTAGAATTCTTAAATATATCATCCAATATAAAATCTATTGATTTATTAGTATAATTTTTAGCTATACTATCAGTAATCACCCATTCTTCAGCATAATAAAAATGAAAATTTGTTTCTAGTTCAATTTTTGAGAGCGCATCTTTTATGCTTATAGAATTGAATTCAAAAGAATAATTTTCCTTTTCTTGACAAAAAAGACTTTCACTAAAAAGTAAAATTAGAATGGCCAAAAAAATGCATTTTGAATTCATTTAATTTTCATTTTCATTAGCTAATAAGTGTTTGTACAAATCTTGTGCAACCAAAATCATATTTTCATCAATAGTTGTATTTTTTGTTGCATTATATTTTTTTAGGCTTTTTTTGATGAAATCTTTTTGAGGTTTAAAAACGGAGCTTAAATTTTTTGGAGATTTTATCGTGTAGTAATCGTTTTTATAAAACACAAAAAAATCATATTTATCAGTAAATGAGTAATATGCGTAAACCTTGTCTAACTTTTTACTTACCTTTTTTTTGTATTTTTTATAAATGGTAAAAAAATCGTTATGCTCTAATATTTCATAAAAACCGGCATTAATTTTAGGATTATTTACTTCAAGATTTGAAAAGAAATGATTGTCAACGGTGAAAGTTTTAATTTTTTCTTTAGCTAAGATAATTGCTGAAGCCCCAGTAAGGTCAGAAGCTTTTAAAATAATTTGATCTCCAAAAACATCATATTTATAAAATACATCATAATAATCTTCTCCATCAAAATTTATAGAGCCTGCTATAAATTCAAAATCTTTAAAAAAACGATGCTTATTTTCTGTCATCGGATATGCTTCAACATATTCCATTCCCTGAAATAATGAAGTATTAGTTTTGCCTATGGTAGTATCAAACCAATTATAATAAATAGGTTTAGAATTAATTTGTTGGCTAACCATAAAGTTGAAAAGAAAAAGAATTAGGATTGAAAATAGATGTTTCATTTATTTTTAGAAAAATTCTTTTTGTTAAATTAAATCAAAAGATAGTAAAAATTTAATATTAAAAAAATGATATTTATTCTTTATGCAAACAAATATCATGGTATTCGTAATATTTGTTGCTAATTAATGTTTTTGTTTTTGGAATAATTATTTAAATATGATTTTTATTAAGTTATTTAATAAGGATTGTAAATTTATAACAGAATACAATTAAAAAATTAACAGCTATGTTTGGTTTATAGTAGTAGTTTCTTTTTACTTTTATATACAATAGAATACAGCTATGAATGAATTTTTTTTCAGCGAGATAAGAAATGGTAATTATGTAGAAGTTAGCGCAATGCTAAAACAAAATCCAGTGCTTTTGCATAGTAAAGACCAAAGAGGTTCTTCACCTCTTATATTAGCAACCTATTATGACCAGCAAGAAATTGTAGAGTTATTATTAAATAATGGCGCTAGAATTGATGTTAAAGATGCTTCAGGAAATACAGCTTTAATGGGAGTTTGTTTTAAGGGTTATGCGGACATTGCAAAATTGCTAATTGAAAAAGGAGCAAATGTAAATGAACAAAATACGATGGGAGCTACATCTTTAATTTATGCAGCAACATTTAATAGAATTGATATTGCAAAATTACTACTTGAAAATGGAGCAGATGTTTCAATAAAAGATGTAAGAGGAAAAACAGCTTTAGACCATGCCAAAATGCAAGGAGTTCAACCATTAGTAGATTTGCTGGAAAATTAATAATAACTTTAAATGGCCAATAAATTAAGAATAGCATTGGTGCAGACTTCTATCGTTTGGGAAAATCCGCAAATAAATAGAAATCTTCTTGAAAAAAAAATTAATCAAATTTCTTCTGATTCAGATTTGATAATTCTACCTGAAATGTTTACTTCTGGATTTACAATGCAACCTGAAAAAATTAATATTGATGAAGGACAAAAAACAATAGACTGGATGCTAGAAATAGCATTTGAAAAGCAGATGGCTATTACTGGGAGTATTGTTTTTTTTGAAGATAATAAGTTTTATAACCGGTTATTTTTTGTGAATCCTGATGGGAAATTATCACATTATGATAAAAGGCATACGTTTACTCTAGCAGGAGAAACGGATGCATACAAAGCTGGCATAAATAAGGTAATAATTGATTATAAAGGGTTTAAAATTTGCCCATTAATTTGTTACGATTTACGTTTCCCAGTTTGGGCTAGAAATATTGAGTCTTATGATGTTTTGTTTTATGTTGCTAATTGGCCGAAACCAAGAATTAATGCTTGGGATACACTTTTAAAGGCAAGAGCAATAGAAAACATGGCTTATTGTATTGGTGTAAATAGAATTGGAGTAGATGAAGTTGGGCATGAATACCCAGGTCATTCTGCTGTATATGATGCTTTAGGCTCAAGATTAATGTTTTCTAAAAAAGAAGAGATTCTGTATGCAACTTTAGATAAAGAGCATTTAATCTCAACTAGAGATAAATTAAAATTTTTAGAAGATAAAGATCATTTTACTCTAACAATATAAAGTCATATTTTTCTTCCCAATTTGCACGCATTTCTATAAGTTTAGGGGAATGACTAACACGCTCGGGTTGTATTTTTTTTAGGTAATTACCAGTATCCCATTTTTTATTTTTGTTAGCATCAGTAATAACTCTTATAAGATATTTACCAGGATTTATATTGTTAAAAGAAAAAGCATCAGGTTCAGTAGCATACAATTCTCTTTTAACATCTCCTTTTTCATCTGTAAGTTGAATAATTACAGGGTAATTTACATTTCCACTCAGAGTGAGTTCAAAATTCCCATAATCTGCATAGCTATTCGTTTTTAGATTATAAACTACAGTATCATTTGTTTTGCCAAAAAAATCTTCTATTAAACCAGGTAAAATTGCTAATCGATATCTTTCGTTTGGTTTTTTTTCAAAATTTACACGAATACTATTATCCAAACTATCTAAAAAAGCTTCATACTTAATAGGGATAGAATCTTTATCCATTAAATCTATTTTAGATGTATCAGTTTTAATTATTGGCGTATTTGCTGCTAAAGTAAATATATCTTCAAAACCAATTGCTCCTGATTTGTTTGGTTTAAGTACTAAAGTGTCTAATTCTACTTTTCTTTTTTTAACTACAAAAGTGTCAATAACTTTAAGACTTTCATTAGCTATTGTAAATAGTAAAGAATCAACTTCAAAGGGCGTAAACCAATAGTTTAAAGTGTCTTTATCACGTTCTTTGGTTATTTTAGTTTTAATAGTATCTGGTAACTTTGTCAAGGTATTTATTACTATTTCATTATAATCACCTTGGTATCCGAAAGCTATTTTATTTTTTGCCTCAAACTTAGGCACAGATGCACTATAGTTGGCTTGTTCTTTAAACAAGGTTAACAAATAAGTTTCTTCAGTTGGTAATGAAATAGTGTCATTTAAAAAGGCAATTTTGTCTAACTTTTGATCAAAAACATGATTTTTACCTTCATCTTTTAATCCAAATAAAGCATACTTACCTTTTTTAAGGTTCTTCATTTCAAAAATTACGGTACTGTCAAGTGTATTGGTTATATAGTTTGGCGGCTTTTTATAAATAGTAGAATCTGTATAGGCACTATCAATTTCATATAGCATAACGCTTATAAAAGTTTCTGCTTTTTTCTTAAAAGCATCTTCAACTACACCTTTTAATGACAAAGAATCTATATAACTTCCAGTAGAAAAAACATAGGTTAAAAAACTATTTGGGTTACCTTCATTATTATCAACTATACTTTGCCCAAAGTTAATGGTATAGGTGGTATTTTCTTTTAAGGTATCTTTTAATTGAATTTCAATATACTTACTAGCACCTCCGGCTGGAGTTATTACTGGTAAATTTTTTAGAGGAGGCGATACGATAAGTTGGTTCTGAATATCTTTTAAGGTAATATACTCATCAAAGTAAAGCCGAATTTTATCAGCTTTAAAATTAATATTCATATTCTCAGGTTCAGCCTTTATCATTTTTGGAGGGATAATATCTTTTATTCCTCCTGTTGGAGTTCCTTTTCTTCCGCATTGATAAAGAGAAAATGCTGCTAATAATAAAAACAAACAAGCTAATATTCGTCTGACCATAGTATTTTTAAACTCTAAAAAGCAAAGTAACAACTTATTTAATAAAACTACATTTTCAAGCTCTACGAAAAACCAAAACAAAATGTTAAGCTTTGGTTACAATAGCAATAGTAAGAAAATAAATATTGATACCTTTAATATGAGTAATAGTACTTGCACAAGCTTCTAATGTTGCCCCAGTAGTAACAACATCATCAATAATTAGCACATTTTTATTCTCTAAAGAGACATTTTTATTTAGCTTGTATAAATCTTGATTTGATTGCCATCTAAAAAAACGATCTTTTTTTGTCTGCGTTTTTGTATTTCTCGTTTTCATCAAAACATCTTCTTGATATTCTGTGTTTAAATGATGAGCGATTTGCTTTGCAAAAAGAGAAACTTGATTGTATCCTCTCTTTTTTAACTTTTTTTTATGTAATGGAACGGGGATAACCAAATCTATACTTTTTAAAGCATTACTTTCTTTGATAATAGTTCCACACCAATCTCCTAAAAAATCTCCAATTTTCTCTTGATTTTTATATTTTAAATTGTGAATTAAATTTTTCACGATACCATTTTCTGAGAAGAAAAGAAACGAATTTGACTTTTTTATGAGAACTCGACCATAAAAAATACTATCAAAAGGGTTTTCAACGTTATAATTGTACTCGGTGAGTGGTAATTGGTTTCGACAAACTGTACACAATAATCGTTCACCTTTACCCAAATGTGTATTACATCCAAAACACCCACTGGGTACTAGGATGCTGTTAATATCATTTAGTATCTTTGAAAACCAACTATGCATTAAACCGACAATTAAAACAAGCTTAAAAAACCCTACTTACCCCTAATGGATTCTCAAGATACTAAATTCAATTATAAAATACTTCTTGCAGCTTTAATAGCAGTGGTGATAGGTATTTTAATTGCATTCTATTATAGCCATGCTCAAGCCCAAAATAAAATTGATTTTTTGGAGGATGAAAAGGTGATTTTAGTTAAAGATCTTAAATTAATGAGAGCAGAGGTTGATAGGCTTTCTGTAGCAAACGAAGTAAACGAAATTGAACTTCAAGACTCAAAATATCGTATTGAACAACTATTAGATTCTGTTGGGAAACTTAATTTTACTGTAGCAAAATTACGAGAATATAGAAAAGAGCTTCGTAAAATGGAACTTATTCAAGATAGTTTAAAACTAAAAAATAATTCATTACGATATAACAACAATATTCTTTCTCAAAAGTATAATGATACTAAGGCTGAAATGCAAAGTTTAGAAAGTAAGACAGCTTCATTAGAAGAAGCTGAAGCAGCATTAAGAAGGCAAAATAAAAGAATAAGCGATGAGCTTAAAATGAAAAGTTATTTAAGGCTCTTATCTCCAGAGGGCATTGGGTATAGAATGCGAAGTGGCAACATCATGCAAACTAATAAGGCTTCAATAATTTCAAGACTTAGAGCTTGTGTTACTGTTGCAGAAGATATTAATGTTATAAATGAGGATAAAGTTATTTATTTACAATTTCTAGATCCAGACAAACGAGTTATTGCTAATAATGCAACTACTATTAGTGTTAATGGTAATACCTACAGTAAAAGAGTAGATTTTCTTTTTAACGGCAATAAATATCAAGTTTGCGACTACATTTCAATACCAGAAGGCTCTTTGTTAAATGGTATGTATACCATAAATATCTTCGAAAACGAAAAATTGCTAGCTAGCTCCGAATTTCAGTTAAAATAAATTATTCCTTTTTAGGGTAATATTCTATTTTTGCCAAATGGCAAATCAAGAAGATCAATTTAAAAAAGTAATATCCCATGCAAAGGAGTATGGGTATGTTTTTCAATCCAGTGAAATTTACGATGGGTTAAGTGCAGTTTATGACTATGCTCAAAATGGTGCTGAACTTAAAAAGAATATTCGAGAATATTGGTGGAAAGCCATGGTTCAGATGAATGACAATATAGTAGGTATTGATGCCGCTATATTTATGCATCCAACAGTTTGGAAAGCTTCTGGTCATGTTGACGCTTTTAACGACCCGTTAATTGACAATAAAGATTCTAAGAAAAGATATCGCGCAGATGTTTTAGTAGAAGATTATACTGCTAAAATTGAAGCTAAGATTGATAAAGAAGTTGCCAAGGCAGAAAAGCGTTTTGGTGAAGCTTTTGATAAAGAACAATTTTTAGCTACCAACCAAAGAGTGGTAGAGTATCAAGAAAAGATAGATACAATATTAAAGCGTTTAGGAAAGTCATTAGAGAATGAAGATTTGGTTGATGTTCGTAATTTAATTGACGAGCTAGATATTGTTTGCCCTATTTCAGGCTCTAAAAATTGGACAGAGGTTAAACAGTTTAATTTAATGTTTGGTACTAAAATAGGCGCTTCAGCTGATAGTGCAATGGAGTTGTATCTTAGACCAGAAACTGCACAGGGGATTTTTGTAAACTTTCTAAATGTTCAGAAAACAGGGCGAATGAAAATTCCTTTCGGAATTGCTCAAGTAGGTAAAGCTTTTAGAAATGAAATTGTTGCTCGCCAATTTATTTTCCGTCAACGTGAATTTGAGCAGATGGAAATGCAATTCTTTATTCAACCAGGCACGCAACAAGAATGGTATGAGAAATGGAAAGAGAATAGAATGAAATGGCACTTGTCATTAGGGATGGGTTCAGAAAATTATCGTTTTCATGATCACGAAAAATTAGCACATTATGCAGATGCAGCAGCAGATATTGAATTTAAATTTCCATTCGGATTTAAAGAATTAGAAGGAATTCATTCAAGAACCGATTTTGATTTATCACAACACGAGAAATTCTCAGGTAAAAAATTGCAATATTTTGATAATGATATACAAAAGAGTTATGTTCCCTATGTTGTAGAAACCTCGATAGGTTTAGATCGTATGTTTTTAGCGGTATTTTCTAATTCATTACAAGAAGAAGAATTAGAAAATGGCACTACAAGAACAGTTTTAAAGTTACCTGCAGTATTGGCGCCAACAAAGGCAGCTGTTTTGCCTTTAATAAAAAAAGATGGCTTACCAGAACTTGCTAATGAAATTATAGAAGATTTAAAGTGGGATTTTAATGTTGCTTATGATGAAAAAGATGCTGTTGGACGCCGTTACAGAAGGCAAGACGCCAATGGAACTCCTTTTTGTATTACTGTTGATCATCAATCTTTAGAAGATAAAACAGTAACCATACGTCATAGAGATACGATGGAGCAACAGCGTGTTGCTATTTCAGATCTTAAAGAAATTATTATGAAAGAAGTTGCCATGAAAGAGTGGCTGATGAAAATAAAGTAATTCTTTTCACTATTCATATTATAATTAATATACCATAACCCATTTTTAGATAAATCAAAATTTGGGTTATGGTTTTCTTTTTTAATTATCAATGATGACTATTATTCTCAAAAGGCTTTAAAATTATTCCAACACTGAAAATGAAACCATCTGTTGGGGCATAAATTTCAGGAAATATTGGATCTTCATGAGGCGGCAAGATCAAAGGCGAGAATTTGCTTTGCCTTCTATCTGTAAAGTTTTCAAAATTGATAAATGTACCTCCCCAATTGAAATTGCGCATTAGTAGTAATCCCATGGTCACAAAATCTGTTGTTTGCGAGCCATTGCTCAAAAATTGTTTTCCAGTATAATAGGTTTCATAACCTATTCTCCATAAATCTGATTCATACATGAAAACACTGCCTATATTATGCTTGGCAGTCAATGGTTTTTGTGGATTATCAGGTAAATAATTTAATTTAGCATCAACCAAGGCATAGTTCAAAAACCAATTAAAATCTTTATACTTGAATTTTATATTGGTTTCTGCTCCTTTACTAAGTATTTTTCCTGTAGCGTTTTCAAATTCGTAAAGACCATTATTTGTAGAGTTAAGTAATAATCCGTTTGTAATTGCGGTTATATAAAAAAGTTGATTTACAGAGAAAACTATATTTTCGAATATTTGAGCTCTATAGTTAAAATCCAAATTCATGCCATAAGATCGTTCTGCACTTAAACGATTTTGATCTATTGGCAGTATATTCTTAAAATTGATAGCTTCTGCCTCTTCAGTAAAGATATCAGGAATTTTATACCCTAATCCGCCTCCTATTCGACTTGAGAATCCACTTTCATTTTTATATAATAGTGATATTCTAGGCAGAGGAAAAACCTGGTTATTTTTGACAATATCAGCACGAAGACCACTTTCTAAGATCCAGTTCTCCGATAGATCGAAAATTGCATTGGTAAAAAAACCATAAGTCACATCATTTTGATTCCTTTTAAGATTAGTATTGCTTTTCTCTTTAAAATTTGTAGTATATAAGTTTGCTCCAAATATCCAATCAGATTTCAATGCTTGAATTTCATAAGTGGCTTCTGAAAAACTATTTATTTGTTCACCTTTAAAATTTACATCAGGAACGATTAAATTTCTATCAAAAAAAGAGATGCTATTTTTTATTCTAAATGTACTCAATGAATCTATTGCTTTTGAATAAACCCCTTGAGTGCTAAACCTTTTTGAGATGTTCTCTTCAGTATATTGATGTATTTCATCATTATCAACTTCATTGAATTTTTTGATATCTCCGCCTATTCTATTGTCATAAATACCATTAATTCCGAACCAAATAGTGGTTTTTTCTGTAGGATAATAGAAAATTTTTGGATTAAAAGATATAGATGTTGTTTTTGGTAAATTACTAAACCCATCATTTTCTGGGTCATATTCTTTTTGATAATGACCAGATGCATATAAACTTATACCGAATTTATTATTCCGTTTATTGAAAAAAATATTCGCAGTACTCCCTAAAGCCTGAGTTTGAGTAAGCATGATATCTAATTCTGGCAAATAAGAAGGCGTTTTTGATACCATGTTTACAATGCCTGCAATTGAGCCTCCACCATAAAGTGTAGAAGAGCTTCCTTTTATGATTTCAAATTGTTTTAAATCTAAAGGGGGAATCTGCATGATGCTTAACCCACTTGAAAAACCACTATATAATGGAAAACCATCTCTTAAAAGTTGAGTGTAACGCCCGTCTAATCCTTGTATTCTTATATTTGAGTTTCCACTGCTTAATGAGGTTTGTTGCATTTGTATTCCAGTACTTTCTCGTAATACCATAGAAATATTGGTAGGATTCATAATAGCTTTTTCTCCTAATTCTTCAACACCAATGAACTCTATTCGCGTAGGTACTTTTTGAATTGTTCTTGTACTACGTGTAGATTGGATCACAATCTCATCTAATTCATTTGCTTCGGATCTTAAATGAAAGATTAGGTTTGATGAGTTGTTTGTATCTATTATTGTTTCTAATGTTTGATACCCTAGATATGAAATAATAATTTTATACCTATTATTTTCGATATCATTAAAAATAGCAAGACCATCAAAATCAGTGATTGTTCCTTTATTTAATGATTCAAAATAAACAGTAGCCCCAAATAAAGGTTCATTTTCAATTTCTGAAAGTATTTTTATTGTAATAGTACTATTTTGTGCCTTGATTGTATGGCATACGCTTATAATGAGCATGATACCCAAAATGATTTTCTTCATTTTTAATTTAAATTTTATTAACTAAATGTGTTTTTGGCTAAAAGCCCTTGTATTTAGGAAATAAATTTTGGCGGTTGCCAAATTGAGGATAGGAGATCGAATCTATAATTAGAGGTGTAGTCAGAAAATACTGATCTTGAAATTTTATGGTGTTTTTTAATAGAAAAATATCTTTTCGTTTCGATGTTGATTGAACCTCCACAACAATTACAAGAACAATTTAATTGGCATGTGTCGTCAAAATCCGTTTGATGATCATGGGAGGTAGTTATTATATCATTTTCTTTATGCCCGGTATTTTTATCATCAGAACAAGGCTTCAATGATAAAAAGAGTATTAAAATAGATAATAAAAAAAAACTTGACCGCATATCGATTTCAAAAGTAATAATTTATACTTTGAGAAGTAAACAAATTTACAAATCGATCATTGAATAGATTTAAATATTTTTTAGAACCTTAATACAAGATCGCATTTGGATATGACTCATAGTTTTTATCTATTGAAAATTTATTTTAAATAAGAAAATGTTTGGTAAATTAGTAGCTAGAAGCAAAGAAAATAAAAATTTATAGTATCATGGAAAATAATAAAAATTCAGATCACGGAACTGATGGTAAGGTTTGGGATGTAAATGAATCAAGCGCAATGTGTCCATTTTTAAATGGCGAAATGAACCATGCAGCTGGAGGGGGAACAACAAATAGAGAATGGTGGCCAAACCAATTAAAACTAAATATCCTTCGTCAAAATTCATCATTAGTTGATCCAATGGATTCTAATTTTAATTATACAGAAGAATTTAAAAAGTTAGATTTAACAGCAGTTAAAAATGATTTGTATGAGTTAATGACCACAAGTCAAGACTGGTGGCCTGCAGATTATGGTCACTATGGGCCTTTCTTCATTAGAATGGCTTGGCATAGTGCAGGTACTTATCGTATTCAAGATGGTCGTGGCGGGGCTGGTTCTGGATCGCAACGTTTTGCACCTCTTAATAGCTGGCCAGATAACGCCAATCTAGACAAGGCAAGATTATTACTTTGGCCTATAAAAAAGAAATATGGTAAGAAGCTATCTTGGGCAGATTTATTGATACTTGCAGGTAACTGCGCTCATGAATCTATGGGATTAAAAATGTTTGGATTTGCTGGAGGACGTGAAGATATTTGGGAATCTGAGCAAGATGTTTATTGGGGTTCAGAAACAGAATGGTTAGGAAATAAAGAACGATATTCTGAAAACGGAGAATTAGAAACTCCTCTTGGTGCGGCACATATGGGATTGATTTATGTGAATCCTGAAGGACATAATGGGAATCCTGATCCTGTAGAATCTGCACACTACATACGAGATACTTTTGGGCGTATGGCTATGAATGATTATGAGACTGTTGCATTAATAGCTGGGGGGCATACATTTGGTAAAACCCATGGAGCTGCTGACCCTACAAAATATGTAGCGGCTGAACCTGCCGCTGCCGGTATTGCTGAGCAGAGTATGGGATGGAAAAATAACTTTGGAAGTGGAAGTGGAGCTGATACAATTACCAGTGGTATAGAAGGTGCATGGACAAATACTCCAACTAAATGGAGTCATACTTTTTTTAAAAATCTATTTGGTTTTGAGTGGGAATTAACTAAAAGCCCAGCAGGAGCACATCAATGGAAACCAAAAAATAATGCAGGTGCTGGTACTGTACCTGACGCGCATAGACCAGATGTAAAACATGCACCGTTTATGTTAACCACCGATCTTTCGTTACGAATGGATCCTGCTTATGAGAAAATTTCAAGACACTTTTTAGAAAATCCTGACGAGTTCGCAGACGCTTATTCACGTGCTTGGTTTAAATTGACGCACCGTGATATGGGGCCAATAAATCGTTATTTAGGACCCGAAGTACCACAAGAAGAATTAATCTGGCAAGATCCAGTACCAGCCGTCGATCATGATTTGATTAATGATAAAGATATAGCAGATTTGAAAGGTAATATTTTAGCATCTGGCCTTTCGATTGCTCAATTAGCAACAACAGCTTGGGCTTCAGCATCTACTTTTAGAGGTTCAGATAAAAGAGGAGGAGCAAATGGAGCACGAATTCGTTTAGCACCTCAAAAAGATTGGCATGTAAATAACCCTAAACAACTTGCTAATGTTTTAGATACATTAAGTCGTATTCAGAAAGAATTTAATGAGGCGCAATCAGGGAATAAGAAAGTTTCGTTGGCCGATATTATTGTTTTAGCAGGAAATGCTGCTGTAGAAAAAGCTGCTCAAAAGGCTGGACATGAAGTGCATGTTCCTTTTTCAGCTGGCCGGACAGATGCTACTTCAGAACAAACCGATGCAGAAGCTTTTGAAGTATTAGAACCACGTGCTGATGGTTTTAGAAACTATGTAAGAGATACCTATGATGTTACTCCCGAAGAATTGCTAGTTGATAAAGCACAATTAATGACTTTAACTGCTCCTGAAATGACTGTTTTATTAGGGGGTATGCGTGTTTTGAATATGAATTATGATGGCTCAAAGTATGGAGTTTTTACTAATCGCCCAGAAACATTGACTAATGATTTCTTTGTAAATCTTCTTGATTTAGGAACTACTTGGAAAGCTACTTCGGATGCCGACACGATTTTTGAAGGTAGTGATCGTAAAACAGGAAAAGTTTTATGGACAGGAACACGTGCAGATCTTATTTTTGGATCAAACTCTGAACTAAGAGCACTTGCTGAGGTTTACGCTTGTGAAGATGCGCAAGAGAAGTTTGTAATTGATTTTGTAAAAGCATGGAATAAAGTAATGAATCTTGATCGTTTTGATTTGGCGTAAGTAACTTACTTTGTTCAAAAAAGTAAAAAAGGCGGTCTTTTCAGATCGCCTTTTTTTATTAAAATTATATATACTTCTTTATTTCGTTTCAAGAAGTGATTTTAAACTTTTAAGTATGGGATTTTCCTCTCCTTGTACTTCTTCTTGCTTTGCACCGGACCTGTTGTCTTCTTGTATAATTTCAAGAAGTGTTTTTGAGTTTATTGGAGTAAGTCTGTATTCCATTTCAAAATAATTCTCTGGCTTATCTTCAAGATCAGGTCTAGGAAAAAAAAGACTATACTTTAAATTTTTATTTGGGTTAAAAGCTAGAACAGTACCATATTGTTCAAACACTTTAGATTCCCATTCATTTTTAAAACTAATCTTACTGCCAATTTTCCAGTCTGTAGTCAATTCACTTCCATATTGCCATTGTTTAACTAATTCTGGTTTTGTTAATGCTGCCCATACTTTATCTAATTCAGCATTAATTTCTATACGAGAGATATTTGTGGCCATTTTTTTCCTTAGATTAATTAACTCTTTAAATAAGATATTGAAATTATGATTGGGAAATTAAACAGAATATTTAATTAAGTTTCTATGATTTATAAATTTCATTTAAAAAATTGACTAATGACTGTGTTTTTCTACCCAAAACAGTTTCTAAATCGGTTGTTTCTTGATCAAACTCTCCATTAGCAATACCTAAACTGAACATACTTAGCATATCAATTATATAGGTTGGTAAACCAATTTCTTTCATTTTAACTCTAAATTCAGCATCTATAGGAGAAATATATTGAATAGGTTCTTTGCTGATTTTAGAAAGAATTTCCGCAATTTCTGAAAATGATACTTTTTCACTTCCATTAAATTCTAATATCTTGTTTGTATAATTATTCAGATTTAAAAGAATAATAGCTTCTGCCTCTGCAAAATCTTCTCTTGGAACAAAAGCAGTAAGCCCATTTCCAGTAGGTAAATAAATAGTTTTAGTTTTTAGTAGCTGGTTTTTATCACCAATAAACATAGCAATTACTTCAGCATATAAATTATGTCTTAAAATGGTATATGGAATTCCTGATTTTATTATAAAATCTTCAGTTTCTTTATGCGCATTTACAACAAGGTGTAATGGAGCAGTTTCTTGTTCGTCTTTTCGTATGGTACTTGTATATAAAATGTGTTTTATTCCTGCTTTTTTTGCAGCATCTATAACATTTTTATGTTGGGGTATACGATGGTTAATGTCACTTGAAGAGACAAAATAAAGTACTTCAATACCTTTGAATGCATTTACTAAGCTATCTAAATCATTATAATCACCAACCTTAATTTCTATATCATCATCTGCATATTTTTTTGCTGAGACGCTATTTTTATCTCTCACTAATACAGCAATAGCATCAGTTTTTGTTTTCTGTTTTAAGAATTTTACAACGCTACTACCTAAACCACCTGTTGCTCCTGTAATCAATGTTTTTCTCATCATTTCAATTTTATATATTAATAAAAGTTTTTTACTTACTTTTGGTAAGTCAAAAGTATTAAGTAATTAAGCCTTAAACAAGAACTGTAAGCAGAGTGATAAACATACTTTAAGGTAAGTATTGCTGAAAATCAATAAGTTATGAGTGAAATTAATTTAGAAAAATATTTGATTGCAGAAGATTGTCCTGTTAGAAACGTATTGGATCGGTTTGGAGATAAGTGGTCTACTTTAATTATATTGATTTTAGGAGATGCCGATACTTTGCGATTTAATGAAATACATAAGTATATAGGTACTATTTCTCAAAAAATGTTAACGGTGACTTTAAAAAAGTTAGAAGCCGATGATTTGGTAAAGCGCACTATTTATCCTCAAATTCCGCCGAAGGTTGAATATAATTTAACGGAAAGAGGAAAAAGCCTTTTGCCTTTTATTCAAAATCTTGTAACATGGGCAAATGAAAATATTATTGCTATAAAGCATTCAAGAGATGGGAAATAATAAATTAGTAAGGTTTATAGGTTTTCTATTATCCTAATCTATAGCTTATAAGTTAATCGTAAATTACTATAGTAATTTCGATCATTTCCTGGGTAATAAAACCTAGGTTCTGCACCACCGAATGCTTGTGTATTTATTAAAACTGATTGAGCATAATTAACATTAAAAATATTATTGATACCGAAAGAAGCTCCAATAAATATTTTTTGAGATAGCTTTTTTTGATAGTTTATTTTGCTTCCAAAAAGAGTATAGCTTTCACTATATAAGCTATTAGCATCAGTTAGGGGAATAGCATCAACATATTGATGTGTAAGCATCCAATTAAAATCATCAAAAAATTGTACTTGTAGGCCTGAATTAATGCGATGTTTTGGTACTCCTGTCAAATCATTACCAGCATAATTAATATCAGTATCAATAAATTCAATAAAACTATGGTTGCTATAGGTATAATTTATAAAAGGAGAAATTTTGATTTTAGGTGCAATATAAAAAAGGTAATCTGCAGCAATTTCTAAACCCTGATGTTTTGTTTTTCCTGCATTTTTACCAATATATTGATCATCAGCCACCCGTTGTGCTACTAATAAATTTTTAATATTCATCTGGTAAATAGCAAAAGAAAAATGTAGTCTTTTATCATTTAAATAAAAGTTTGTGCCAAGCTCGTAATTTGTGCCAATTTCTTGTTTAATTTCTGGATTTATAACTCCGTCTGGAGTTAATGTTTCTTCTAAACTTGGATTAGAAAAACCCCGACTTATATTGGCATATACTTTTTGAATTTCAGAAAAGCTATAGCTTATGTTTAAGCTCGGTAAAACAATAGTTTTAAAGGATTTACTTGCACTCTTATTATCAGTTCCACCATTAAATAAATCTTTAAAATTATAATATGTTTTGTTGATATTCACACCTAATTGTGCAGTAAAAGAATTGCTTAACGCTAAGTTAAATGTACCAAAGGTGTTGAATTGAGTTCTAAATTCTTTATTTTCTGAAAATTGATCACCTTGTAGACTCCCATTGCCATTATTCTGTTGGTACAAATTTTCAAACTCGCTCCAATTATATTCATCTTTATATAATTCACCCCCAAATGAATAGAATGATTTGTAACCAAGTAGGTTTAATTCGCCATTAAACTTACTTCTAAAACCAAATCCGTTTGTAAATTCATCTAAAATCCCAAAAGGACGAGGTTCATAATGATCTAAATAGGTATAGAAAACACTGGTAGTGTTTTGTAACTTTTGGCTAAACTCATGAGTGTAGAAAAGTCCAGCCAAAGTATATTTATTAGCTTCAAAACCTTGAGCTTCTTTCCAAGTAAAAGAAGCCTTTTGAGGATTTTCATTAAAATCTGTAATTCCTAAAGAACTGGGTATTTGTGCTTGGTAATCAATATAATTTATTAAAAGGCCAATCTTATTTTTTGAATTTAATTTATATGAAGTATTGATTAAAATACCATCTCTTTGAAAACTATTATTCTCTCTATAACCATTGGTATTTAAATACCCATAATTTAACCCTAATGAAAATTTTCCATCTGTATGCGAAAAAGAAAAACTGTTCTTTAATAAATTATAAGAGCCAACCGTAAAACTAGTATTAAAGTTGGTAGATTCGCCTATAGCTTCTTTAGTATTTAAAATTATAGCACCCCCTAAATTAGTACCATATGATGTTGCTTTAGGGCCTTTTACAATTTCAATCTGACTTAAATTTTCAATATCATAAGCTTCAATAGAAGAAAACCCTGAACCATTTGTGATTGGAATATCATTATAATACAATCGTAATTTATCAGTGCCATATAAGGTGCGCGCACCAACACCGCGAATAGTAATTCTATTTGTGTTTAAAGCTCCAGAAAGCACGTAGACACCCGGAATTTGATTTATTGCAGAAACAGCATCAATTGGGCTATAGTTTTGAAATACTTTTTCTCCAATAATATCAGAGGAAATTATGCCTTGAGCATGTTTTGTTTTTAATTCATCTAAAATGATAACTTCTTTTAATGCAGTAATACTGTCTTTTTTTGTTTGTTGTGCATGGATAAAAGTAGGCAAGCAAAAAAAGATAATTAGTAGGTTTAAATAGTATTTCATAAAATTGATCAAGCTATAAAAGTAGCTATTAAAACCTAAAATCTATAAAATTGGTTTAAGCATATAACCAAGAATATTTTATAGAGATTTAAATGAGCTATGCGAATTAATAAACATTGCTTATTTTCGATAAAAAAAATTAAATGAAGATTATATCATACAATGTAAACGGAATTAGAGCAGCTTTAAACAAAGGTTTTTTAGATTGGTTGCAAAGTGTAAACCCAGATGTAATATGTCTTCAAGAAATAAAAGCAAATGAAGATCAGCTAGATTTAACTCTTTTTGAAGATGCTGGATATCCTTATCATTATTGGTATAGTGCACAAAAAAAAGGATATAGTGGAGTTGCTATTTTATCAAAAACAAAACCAAATCATGTAGAGTTTGGAACAGGAATAGAATATATGGATCTAGAAGGGCGGAATTTAAGAGCTGATTTTGATGGAGTATCCATTATGAGCCTCTATTTGCCTTCTGGCACTAATTTAGATCGGTTAGATTTTAAATTACAATATATGGCAGATTTTCAAACGTATATTAACGATTTAAAAGAGAAACACCCAAATTTAATTATTTTAGGTGACTACAATATTTGCCATGAAGCTATAGATATTCATAACCCAGTTGGATTAAAAAATGTATCAGGGTTTTTACCTGTTGAAAGAGAGTGGATAGGCGCATTTATGGATAGCGGTTTTATAGATAGTTTTCGGCTTTTTAATAAAGAGCCAGATAATTATACTTGGTGGAGTTATCGTGCAAATGCTAGAAATAATAATAAAGGTTGGCGCTTAGATTATGGTTTAGTAAGCGAACCATTAAGCCAGAAACTTAAACGCTCGGTTATTTTATCAGAAGCGAAACATAGTGACCATTGCCCTATTTTAGTTGAATTGAGTTAATTTTTAATTTGATTGAAAGGTAAATAGGAGATAATATTTTTAAATTTGAGTTTTTCAAAGAAAGAATGATTTTGCTATGGATTATACTAAATTACCACATACCGATATTGAAGTAAGTAAAATTTGTTTGGGAACGATGACCTGGGGCAATCAGAATACTGAAGCAGATGGGCATGAACAAATGGATTATGCCCTAGATCAAGGGATTAATTTTTTTGATACAGCAGAATTATATTCTATTCCTGCAAGTGCAGACAGACATTCAAATACAGAAAAAATTATAGGAACTTGGTTTCAAAAAAATAGAAATCGAGATAAAGTTGTTTTGGCTTCAAAAATAGCCGGAAGGGCAGAAATGTCAAAATTTATCAGAACCACAGGTTTTAGTAAAGAAGCTTTAATTAATGCAGTAGAAGGTAGTTTAGAGCGCTTGCAAACCGATTATATAGATTTATATCAATTGCATTGGCCGGAACGTAAAACTAATTTTTTTGGTCAGCGTGGTTATGTTCAAGATTCTACCGATTTTTGGGAAGATAATATACATCAAGTCTTAGAAACACTTAGAGATTTAGTACAGCAAGGAAAAATTAGACATGTAGGTTTGTCTAATGAAACACCTTGGGGAACCATGCGTTTTTTAGAAGAAAGTAAAGTACATTCTAGACTACCACGTATGATTACAATTCAGAATTCATACAATCTTTTAAATAGAGTTTTTGAAACTGGGCTTTCAGAAATAGCACATCGAGAAAATATTGGACTTTTAGCATATTCTCCATTAGGTTTTGGTGTTTTAAGCGGAAAATATTTAGGAGATAGAAAACCAGATAATGCACGGATAACTTTATTTCCAAACTATAAAAGATATAGTGGAAAAATTGCAATTGATGCTACACAAAAGTATTATGAACTAGCCCAAGTTAATGATATATCGCTAGCTAAAATGGCGTTAGCATTTGTAAACAGACAACCTTTCGTAACCAGTAATATTATTGGAGCAACCTCTATGCGTCAACTAAAAGAAAATATTTCGAGTATTGATGTTATTTTGAGTGATGCTATTTTAGAGGGTATTGAAAAAATTCATAGTGAGATTCCGAATCCAGCTCCTTAATTTGTTATCCAAATAAAAAACCAGCTACATCTTCAATTTTTGAAACAAGCTGAATCTTGATTTGCGTATTATTTAAAGTGATTTTATTGTTTTTGGAGATAAAAATGATATGAAAGCCTAATTTTTCGGCTTCTAAGATTCGTTGTTCAATTCTTTGTACGGGTCTTATTTCGCCCGCTAAACCAACTTCAGCAGCAAAGCAAACACCTTTTTCAATAGCAATATCTTCATTACTTGATAATATAGCGGCAATAACTGCTAAATCTATCGCAGGATCATCAACAGATATACCTCCAGTAATATTTAGAAAAACATCTTTTGCAGCTAATTTAAACCCTGCTCGTTTTTCTAAAACAGCTAATAGCATATTTAAACGTTTTGCATTATAGCCAGTTGTAGAACGTTGAGGAGTACCATAAACCGCAGTGCTTACCAAAGCTTGTATCTCGATCATTAAGGGACGCATTCCTTCAACAGTTGATGCTATGGCAGTACCGCTTAAGCCTTCATCATTTTTTGAAATTAGTATTTCTGAAGGATTATTTACTTCACGCAACCCACTACCTTGCATTTCATAAATACCAAGTTCGGAGGTAGATCCAAATCTATTTTTTAGGGAACGTAAAATTCGATATACATAATTACGATCACCTTCAAATTGTAAAACGCTATCGACCATGTGCTCCAATATTTTTGGACCAGCTATAGAGCCATCTTTAGTTATATGGCCGATTAAGATTACTGGGGTATTGGTTTCTTTGGCAAATTTGATCAATTCTGCGGTACATTCACGAATCTGAGAGATACTACCAGCAGCAGATTCAATATAATCGGAATGTAAGGTTTGAATAGAATCGATAACGACAATATCAGGCTCGGTATCTTCAATTTGCTTGAAGATATTTTGAGTTTTTGTCTCTGTTAAAATCAAACAGGTTTCGCTATTCGGATAAATACGATCAGCACGCATTTTTATTTGTTTTTGACTTTCTTCACCAGAAACATATAATGTTTTGTATGGGAGTTTTAAGGCAATTTGCAGTAGTAATGTACTTTTTCCGATTCCAGGTTCACCACCTAAAAGAGTAAGAGAACCAGGAACTAGTCCACCACCTAAAACACGATTAAATTCTAAATCAAAAGTATTTAAACGAATTTCTTTTTCTGTACTAATTTCGTTAACCCGTAGTGGTTTTGCTACTTTTTTTGCTATATTTGTAGGTGTTTTCCAACTTGATTTTTCTTCTTTTTGGACTACTTCTTCAACAACGGTATTCCATTCACGACAGGCAGAACATTGTCCTACCCATTTTGCATATTGTGTTCCGCAATTTTGACAAAAGAAAGCTGTTTTTGTTTTAGCCATTACCTGTTTTTAGGTTTTGGCTAAAGGTACTAAGAAGTTTGAAAATGCTTTATATTTTCGGTAAATTAAGATGGTTTACTTTTAATTTTAGAATCCAAAATCAGCTTTTAAAGCATCAATTTTTTCTAAAGCCATATCTTTAGTTAAAAAATCTATTTCTTCCATGCCAAAAGCTTTTTCGAAGGTTCTCATTGCTTTTTTAGGCTCACCTAATTGTTCGTAATATTCGCCTTCAAAATAAAAACCTAACATAGTGTTTGGATATTCTTTTTTGCACAAATCAGAAAGTGGCTTTAATGATTCAAAATCTTCTTTTTTTCTTGAAGCAGCATAAATAGCCATAATATCGTTTAAATCAACATTTTTTCTAAAACCAAAAAGTTTTTCAATCATATCATATTTGTTAGATAAATAATCAAAAACAGGACCTTCTGAAGTTAAAATTTGTGTTTTATATTCTTCTGCGCTAATGGGTTTAAACATTGAAAAAACATTGTCAAAAGCTTTACCTATACCATAAGTTGCTACTGAAATATGATCGGCTTTAGTATAGTCATCAAAAAAGTAGTGTAATGTTTCGCTTTTCATACTCTTTATTGCAGTATTTAAAACTGAAATTTGATTACTCTTTTTAGCTATTTCACCATCAGTAATTAAATTATAAAAAATTGTTTTTTGCATGGCCCCTAATCGTGTAGGGATTCTATTTTCCATTTCTGGAGCAAGAGTTGGAGAAATACTTACGTAAGAATTAAAAAGAGATTCTTCTTTAAAAAGATAATAATTGCTAAAGTTGGCAGAAATATCGTAACCAAAAATCATTTTAAAAGGAGCAGTTTTATAGGTGGTTTCTAGGTAAGGAATAAGTTCCATCCCTAAAAACTCAAAAAATAACTTTGCTTTATCACTTGGTAAACCAGAAGCTTCATCAAATGCACAATCTTCTAATCTGAGGTTCTCTTTACTTTGATTTATACCCACAATTATAGCTTGTGGCATTCCATGAAATCTACTATAAAATTTTGCAGTTGCTACAACATTATCAAAAAGATATTCTGCATCTAAAACTACAATAATAGGATACTTTTTTTCTGGAGTATAGTCTTCTGGAATATAATATTTTACATCTCGTCTTTGTTGAAGTTTAAACGATTCAAAAATTTCTTGAGTAACTTGAGAATTCACTCCAAAATATAAGAAGAAAGCTAATACAAATAGTATATGTTTCATAGATGTTGATTTTTAGACTTGTAATATATTATTGATTTCTGTTCAATAACGGTAATACAAGAAAAGATATTGCACCAAAAACAACAACCATTAAAGTTTGTGAAATCCACATAATCCAACCAAAAGCATCACCAGAAATACTGCTTATTCCAAAAATAGTAAGAGCGCTACTTACAACAATTGGGTAAAGACCAATTCCTCCATTAGTTGCAGTCATCGCAAATGCACCGAAAACAAAGGCTACAAGCAACTGGCTAATCGTTAAATTTATAGTTTCTGGGACAGTATACTTAATGACTAAAAACATACCGATGTAAACACCCCAGATAAAAAAAGTATGAAAAATAAACGCCCATTTGTTTTTCATTCTGAAAATACTTGTCACTCCTTGTAATAATCCTGCAATGAATTTTTTTAATTTTAACAAAAAAGGGTGAGAAGATCTTTTTAAAAGATAAAAAAATAGGCCTATTGCAATTGCTGCAATAACTAGTAAAATAAAAATTTTAGTAAGGTTAAAACCTTTAGTTTGAAAAAACGCTAGAATTATATCAGTTTGTAAAAAAAAAGTAATCACAATAATTAAAAGAAGCATGATTAAATCGATAACCCTTTCTGTTACAATAGTTCCAAATCCTTTTTCAAATGGAACACCTTCATAGGTTGTTAATGCTGTAGCGCGTAAAATTTCACCAGATCTTGGTATACCTAAGTTGGCAAAGTATGAAGTTAAAATAATTAATATGTTATTCGATAATTTAGGTTTATAGCCAAGAGGTTCTAGTAAATAGTTCCATCGGATTGCTCTTGATAGATGACTTAGTATACCCATTAATATAGATATGCCTACCCAAAATATATTAGCCTCTTTGATATAAAAAATTATTTGTTTTCTATCTTCTGGGGTTGTTGAAGTATAAGAATACAATACTAAAAAAACTCCCAAGGCAATTGGGAGTACAATTTTTAGTGCTTTTTTTAAAGAGTTTTTCAACTTACTTAAGTAAATTATTATCCTCATTTGGGAATACCAAAGCGGGATTAAATGTTTTTGCTTCTTCAATATCCATTATGGCATAGGTGATTAATATAAGAATATCACCAACAGCAACTTTTCTTGATGCAGCTCCATTTAAAGTTACCTCGCCACTTTTTCTTGGTCCAGGAATAGCATAGGTTTCAAGTCGTTCACCATTAGTATTATTAACGATTTGAACTTTTTCACCCCTTATTATATTAGCAGCATCCATAAGATCTTCATCAATAGTAATGCTTCCTATATAATTAAGGTCTGCTCCGGTAACTTTTACACGGTGAATTTTAGATTTTACAACTTCTATTTGCATGGTACAAAGTTAATAAATTACAAGGCAATGTTATCAATTAGTCGAATATCATCGGCAAAAACAGCTACGAAAGCCCTGTATTTTTTATTTTTTGATTTTCTTTTTATAGCTTTTAGGGTATTTATATCAGCAATTTGAAAATATTCTAATTTTAATTTTTCATTTTGTTTAAACTGATTTTCCACCCAATTTACTACCTCTAAAGCACTTTTTGTGCCAAACTTAATTTTTGCTTCTTTTAGTGTTTTATATATAAACGATGCTTCATTGCGTAGTTCTTTTGAAAGCCTTTCATTTCGAGAACTCATAGCCAATCCATTTTTTTCTCTAACAATGGGGCATCCAATAATTTGAACAGGTATTTTTTTTAATTCAACAAGTTTTCTAATAATTTGAAGTTGTTGAAAATCTTTTTCTCCAAAATAAGCTTTATCAGGTTTAATGGAGGTTAATAATTCTTCCACAATAGTGCCAACGCCATTAAAATGTCCTTCTCTAAACTCGCCTTCCATTACAGAGTCTAAACCATTAAAATTATATGTTTCAGCCTGAATTTTATCAGAATAAATTTCATTTACAGATGGGGTATACACAATTATATTATCAGATACTACATTAATTAATTGCAAATCATTATCTAAAGTTTTAGGATATTTTTCTAAATCTTCTCTATTATTAAATTGCGTAGGATTAATAAATATGCTAACAACTACAATATCGTTTTCTTTTACAGCTTTCTCAATTAAAGAAATGTGACCAAGGTGTAAAGCCCCCATTGTAGGCACAAGTCCAAGGGTTTTTGAACTTGAAAAACCCCCTGACAAATTGTCTCTTAATTCTTTTTTAGTTTGTATAACTGGCATCAAAATGTTTTTAACAGCCCGCAAACTTATATAATTACTGGTAATCTGCATAATTTTTGTAATTTTGCAACCACGCCAATAAAATAAATAAAAAATAGCTTTTATGAATGGTAAAAAGATATTGTTTGTATCTTCTGAATTAGTACCCTACCTGCCAGAGAATGAAGTTTCTCTAATGTCTTATGAAGCACCAAAGATGGTCAATAGTAATGGAGGTCAAATACGAATCTTTATGCCACGTTATGGTAATATTAATGAGAGACGTCATCAATTACACGAGGTAATACGATTATCTGGGATGAATTTGGTTATTAATGATATGGATATGCCATTGATAATCAAAGTAGCATCTATTCCTAAAGAGCGTATTCAGGTATATTTTATTGATAATGAAGAATATTTTAAACGTAAAGCTACTTTTACAGATGAAAATGGGACATTATTTCCTGATAATGATGAGAGAGCAATATTCTTTGCAAAGGGGATAGTAGAAACTGTAAAAAAATTAAACTGGTCACCAGATATTATTCATATCCACGGGTGGATGGCATCTTTAGTGCCACTTTATTTAAAAAAGTATTATGCTGATGAGCCTTTGTTTTCTGAAAGCAAAGTAGTAACCTCAGTTTATTCGAAAGGATTTGAAGAAGATTTGAATTCTGATCTAATTAAGAAAATTGCTTTTGATGGAATTCCAGAAGAAAATGTGGCCGCTTTAAAAAAGCCTGACTATAATAATTTGTTAAAAATAGCTGTAGATTATTCAGATGCAGTTATTTTAGCCTCAGAAGAAATTCCAGAAGATTTGAATAACCATATTGCCAACCTTCAAAAACCAGTGCTGTCGTATGTTCCTTTTCATGAATTTGAAGAAGCATACGGTAATTTTTATAACACTGAAGTCTTAAAATAATTCACATGATATTTTACAAAAAAATAACTTTTTCTGTTATTACAGGACTTCTATTGGCGGGAATATTTTCTTCTTGTCAAGAAGATTTAACGACAATTGGAGATGGGGTAATTGGAGGAGAGCCTTTTGAGACAGGTAAGGCTGTTTATGATGTTTTTGCCTACAATAAAAAAATTAATTCTGTTAAGACAAATAATTTACCAGTATACCAATTAGGAAACTTTATTGATCCTATTTATGGTAAAACTACAGCTAGTATAACTACGCAAATTCAATTATCAGCAATTAACCCAACTTTTGGGGCTTTTACTCAAGAAACTGAAGATGGTGCAGAAACAGATGAAAGCGTTACTACAATAAGTGAGAATGAAACGGTAAAAGAAGTTTATTTATTTATCCCATATCTTAAAAATATTGTAGATACCGATGGAGATGGAGTACCCGATGAGTTAGATATTGATCCTGCTGATGCAAATAGCGATACAGATGGTGACGGGGTTTCTGATAATGATGAGAGATTAAGACAAACTAATCCATTAAGTACTGATACAGACGGTGATGGTATTTTAGATGGCATTGATACAGAAAATAATGTAAATGCGTATCCAAAAAAATATGTTTTAGATAGCATTTATGGCACTGGTAAAGCGGCTCCTTTTAATGTTAAAGTAGAAAGATCTACTTATTTTTTAAGAGATTTAGATCCGAATACAAATTTTGAACAGGCACAAGAATTTTTCTCTAATCAAGAATTTTCGCCAACATTTGTTTCAGATGTTTTGTATGACGGACAAGAAACAGTACGTGATACAGATATTTTATTCTTTAAAACTGATGATCCTGATACCGAAGATGTAAACGAAAGTTTAGAAGTTGATCAAACTATAGCGCCTGGTATATGGGTGCCTTTAAATAAAGAATTCTTTCAAGAAAATATTATAGATAAAGAAGGTTCTCAAGAATTATTGAATAGTGGAAATTTCAAAGAATTCTTAAGAGGAATCCATATTTCTATAAGTGAATCAGATGATATTTTCATGCTATTAAATCTAGCTGGAGCAAATATTACAATTACTTATGAGTATGATTCGGTTGATAATAATGGTACAACAGATGACGCTACAGATGATAGTGTTGTAAAACTAGAAAAACGATTTGTTCTCAATTTAGTAACTGGAGGTGATTTGAATTCCAATGGTAGCTTTAATCCAATAGTAGGGAATGCTGTAAACACCTTTGTAAATGAAGCATATCCAACAGAAATACTTGATGCTTTAAATTCAACTGAAAGTGCAGAACGTATTTATTTAAAAGGAGGTGCTGGTGCTTTTGCTGAAATTAAACTTTTTGATGAAGATGCAACAATTAGCAAAAATGTCATAAAACAGTTAAAAGCTAATAATTGGATTATTAATGAGGCAAACTTAGTGTTTTATGTTGATAGAGAAACCTTAGATGCATCATCAGGCAACCTAATTGAGCCTTTACGTTTGTATTTATATAATGCAGAAACTAATGATCCGTTATATAACCCTTTTACCGAATTAAATGTATCAGGTGCAACGTCTTTAAATACATATCCATTTTATGATGGGGTATTAAGTAAAGAAAATAATAAAGGAGTTAAATATAAAATTCGTATTACGGATTATATTAATGATTTGATTGTTAGAGATGCTGAAAATGCTACTTTAGGCCTTACAGTTACTTCTGATATTAGAATTGTATCCATCGGGAATGCTATGTTGAATAGTTCAGAAACCAAAATACCTGTAATGTCTACTGTAAATCCTTTTGGTACAGTGCTTTACGGAAACAATGTAAGTGGTGCTGATAGTTCAAAAAAACTTCAATTAGAGATACTTTATACAAAACTTAATTAAATAACGATAATAAATTATACCACTTAAAGTGATTATTCGTTATACATCTAAACTTTGTAAAACTTCCTTATAATTAGTATAAATTTATAAGGAATTTTATTTACTAACCAAATAGTTATTTAGTATGTGTGGAATTGTAGGATATATAGGTCATAGAGATGCTTATCCAATTATTATTAAAGGACTACAACGCTTAGAATATCGTGGTTATGATAGTGCTGGTGTTGCCATTTATGATGGAAATACAATTAACCTTAGTAAAACCAAAGGCAAGGTTGATGATTTAAAAATAAAATCAGAAAAAACAATTTCATTAGAAGGTAAATTAGGAATTGGCCATACCAGATGGGCAACTCATGGAGTGCCAAATGATGTTAACTCTCATCCACACTATTCTAATTCAGGTGATATAGTTATAATTCATAATGGAATTATTGAAAACTATGATTCTATAAAAAAAGAGCTAATAAATAGAGGTTACATTTTTCATTCAGATACCGACACCGAAGTTCTAGTAAATCTTATTGAAGAGGTAAAAAAGAAAGAAGACGTGAAGCTTGGAAAAGCTGTTCAAATAGCATTAAATCAAGTTGTCGGAGCTTATGCAATAGCTGTATTTGATAGGAATAAGCCAGATGAAATTGTGGTTGCGAAACTAGGAAGTCCATTAGCTATTGGAATTGGAGAAAATGAATTTTTTGTTGCTTCAGACGCTTCACCTTTTATTGAGTTTACAAATAACGCAATGTATTTAGAAGATGAAGAAATGGCAATTTTGCGTGTAGGGAAAGAAATTAAACTTCGTAAAATAAAAGATGATTCTATTGTTTATCCAACAATTCAAGAACTACAATTAAATATTGAAGAGATTGAAAAAGGAGGCTATGATCACTTTATGCTAAAAGAAATTTACGAGCAACCAAGAGCAATTTTAGATACTTATAGAGGTCGCTTATTAGCTGATAAAGGCATAATCAAGATGTCTGGAATAGATGATAATCTTGAAAAATTTTTAAATGCTAATAGGATAATTATTGTGGCCTGCGGAACTTCATGGCATGCAGGATTAGTAGCAGAATATATTTTTGAAGATCTAGCAAGAATACCAGTTGAAGTAGAATACGCATCAGAATTTAGATATAGAAATCCAGTAATTACAGATAAAGATGTACTTATTGCTATTTCGCAATCAGGTGAAACAGCAGATACATTAGCAGCTATAAAACTTGCTAAAGAAAAAGGAGCCTTTGTATTTGGAGTATGTAATGTTGTAGGCTCTTCTATTTCAAGAGAAACAGAAGCAGGAGCCTATACTCATGCTGGACCCGAAATTGGAGTTGCGTCTACAAAAGCATTTACAACGCAAATAACTGTTTTAACTTTGATAGCTTTAAAATTAGCTAAAGAAAAAGGTGTTTTTTCAAAAAGTAAATACCACGAATTTTTAACTGAATTGGAGAATATCCCAGCTAAAGTAGAAAAAGCTTTATTAACAAATGCGTTAGTTGAAACAATAGCACAAGTTTATAAAGATGCTACAAATTGTTTGTATTTAGGAAGAGGATATAATTTTCCTGTTGCTTTAGAAGGAGCATTAAAATTAAAAGAAATTAGTTATATACATGCAGAAGGCTATCCTGCTGCAGAAATGAAACATGGGCCAATTGCCTTAATAGATGAGCAAATGCCGGTTATTGTCATTGCCACAAAAAAGGGGCATTACGAAAAAGTAGTGAGTAATATCCAAGAAATAAAATCGCGAAAAGGTAAGATTATAGCTATAGTTACTGAAGGTGATGAAACTGTTAGAGATCTTGCTGACCATGTAATAGAAGTTCCGGAAACTTTTGAGAGTTTAAGCCCATTATTGACAACAATACCGCTACAATTGCTATCTTATCACATAGCTTTAATGAGAGGTTGTAATGTAGATCAGCCAAGAAATTTAGCAAAATCAGTTACAGTAGAATAGAATATTTATTTCAATAAAACGACGAAGAGCATGTTTACATGCTCTTCGTCGTTTTATATAATTAGCACATAAATAAGGTCTAAATTGCTAAAATAGTATTATGCATGCATAATTTTTTTCATTTTCTTAGAGTTGGTTTAAAAAATTCTGTATCTTCGATTTCGAACTAATTTTAATTTAAGTCCCTCAAATGAAAACAATAGTATATTTATTTTTCTTGATGATAGGCATGTTTGGGTTTTCACAAACAACAGTAAAAGGAAACGTTGTAGATCAAGATAGCCAACCCATACCTGGTGCTAATGTTGTGATAGAAGGAAAATCTGTAGGTACAGTAACAGATTTTGACGGGAATTTTGTTTTACAAACGTCAGAAATTCCACCTTTTAATATTAAAATAACAAGTATTGGTTACACAGAAAGTGTAAAAAGTATAACAACTAATAATCAAACTGTATCAGTAATACTTAATGAATCTCAAACACTTTTAGATGAAATTGTCATATCGGCATCTAGAACTCCTGAACGTATTTTTGAATCTCCTGTTTCTGTAGAACGCTTCGGACTTAAGGAAATCAAAAGCACATCTTCAGAATCATTTTATAATGGATTACAAAATCTAAAAGGAGTAGATGTTAATACCAATAGTTTAACATTTCAATCTATAAATACAAGAGGTTTTGCAACTTTTGCAAACAATAGATTTTTACAACTAGTAGACGGAATGGATAATTCTGCACCAGGTTTGAACTTTGTACTTGGTAACTTGGTTGGTATGTCTGAACTTGAAGTTCAAAGTGTAGAAATTCTTCCTGGAGCTTCTTCTGCATTATATGGTGCCGGTGCTTTTAATGGGGTCTTGTTTATGACAAGTAAAAATCCATTTGACTACCAAGGCATTAGCACGTATTTTAAGACAGGATATACTTCTCAAGATGCTGCTGGCAATAATGAATATTATGATTTTGGAATTCGTGCTGCCCATGCTTTTAGCGATAAATTTGCTATAAAAGCTAATTTATCCATATTACAAGGAGAAGACTGGCATGCAAATAGCATTGAAGATTTGGCAAGACCAGGAGAAACAAGAGTTAACCCTGCTTATGATGGATTAAATGTTTATGGAGATGAAGTTTCTACAGTTTTAGATTTTGATGCTGCGGCTGGTTTACCTTCTGGAACAGTTGGTACTGCATTAGTATCAAGAACTGGTTATGATGAGATAGATTTAGCAAATTATAAAGCACAAAGTGTAAAATCAGATTTTTCAGTTCACTTCAGGCCTTTTGCTGATGATTTTGAAATTGTTTATAATGGTAGAGTTGGTAGAGGTAATACTATTTATCAAGGTTCAAATAGATATGCTATTAAAAACTTTATAATGCAACAACATAAAATAGAAATTAGAAATGATAATTTCTTTTTAAGAGGTTATATCACAGCAGAGAACTCTGGAGATTCATACGATACTAGGTTTGCAGCTATTAATGTTAATAGAGCTTGGAAATCTGATACGCAATGGTTTACAGATTATGCAGGTACTTTTATTGGCGCAAAACTTGGTATAGGAACCGGAGTTCAATTAGATGACGCAGCAGCACATGCCGCAGCAAGACAGGTTGCTGATGCTGGAAGATTAATACCAGGAACACCACAATTTGAATCTGCATTTAATAGTGTTGTTTCCAATGGTAATCTTGATAGTGGTGGAGCAAGGTTTGTAGACAATACCAAATTACGACATGTAGATGCAAATTATAATTTTAGTCATATAACTAAGGAGTTTGCAGATGTTCAAATAGGAGGTTCCTTCAGAGAATATGAGTTAAGCTCTAATGGTACTATTTTTACAGATAAAGATGGGCCAATTTCATATAGCGAATACGGTGCGTATATGCAAATTCAGAAAAAATTAATGGATGATCGTTTAAAAATTACCGCATCTGCCCGTTATGATAAGAACGAGTTTTTTGACGGCTTTTTATCGCCAAGAGGTTCTTTAGTATATACCTTAGGTGAAAACAAAAACCATAATATAAGAGCATCAATTCAACAGGGTTTCAGAAACCCTACTACTCAAGATTTATTTATAGGTCTTGATGCTGGTAGAGCTGTTCTAGTTGGTTCTGCGCCAACAAATCTAGATAGATATTCAAGAACAGTAACAAACAATCCAAATGGTAACGGGCAAGCTTTAACAGGTTCTGCTACATCAGTCGTTACTGGTAGAGATGCTTATGAAAACGCATGGACATTAAGTTCTGTTCAAGCTGGTGCACCTGAAGTTGTAAACACAAAATTGGTTCAACCAGAAGAAATTACTGCTTATGAGGCAGGGTATAGAGCGCAACTAGGCAAGGTGACTGTAGATTTAAGCGGCTATTATAATAAGTATAAAAACTTTATTTCTAATACCACAGTTGTGTCGCCATATTATGGTGATGTAGAAGGTACTCAATTGATACCAAATACAACTATTCCTGTTTCCTATTCGGCTTTAGCCGATGGTGATTACCAAGCTTTTCAAACCTATACCAATGCGGAAGTTCCAATAGAATCTTATGGAGCAACAATAGGATTAGATACTAAAATTTTAGGAAATTTTGACTTGGGTGCTAGTTATACCTATTCAGAATTTGATTTTGATCAAGCTACTTATCCTGATTTTAGACCAAGTTTTAATACGCCAAAACATAAAGTAAAAGCGTCATTTGGAAATACAGAACTACTTAAAAATTTCGGATTTAATATAAATTATAGATGGACGGACACTTATTTTTGGCAAGCAACTTTTGCTGATGGTGATGTTCCTTCATATACAGTGTTAGATGCTCAGGTGAATTATGCAGTGCCTAGCATTAAGTCAGTATTCAAATTAGGAGGCTCAAATATTCTTGGTCAAGAATATGTAACTGCTATAGGTACAGGTAATATAGGATCTATATATTATATTTCTTGGGGAATAAATTTATAAATAGTCAAATAATTTAGATTAAAAAGCACCTTTAAAAATGGTGCTTTTTTTATGTTCATAAAAATCAAAAAAACAATTTCTATTTAAAATGGAAAAACATATCTTTGCAGCCTGAAAAACATAGCGAGCTATAAATTAGCGAATTGTGTATTAAAGACGCTTTAATTCTAAACATAAATACTTAGGTAATGTCAAAAATTACAGGTAAAGTTTCCCAAATTATCGGGCCAGTTGTTGATGTTGAATTTCAATCTGGTTCAGAACTTCCAAAAATCTATGATTCTCTTGAGATCAAGAAGAAAGATGGCTCTCTGTTAGTCTTAGAAGTTCAATCTCATGTAGGTGAAAACTCAGTGAGAACTATTTCTATGGATTCTACAGATGGTTTGAGTAGAGGAACTGAAGTTATCGCAACAGGTAGCGCTATACAAATGCCAGTGGGTGATGATGTATACGGCCGTTTGTTTAACGTTATTGGTGATGCTATTGATGGTCTTGGAGATTTACCTAAGGCTGGAAAAGATGGTCTTCCAATACATAGAGAAGCTCCTAAATTTGAAGATTTATCTACTTCAACAGAAGTTTTATTTACAGGTATTAAAGTAATCGATTTAATTGAACCTTATGCAAAAGGTGGTAAAATTGGATTATTTGGTGGTGCTGGAGTTGGTAAAACTGTATTGATCCAAGAACTAATCAATAATATAGCAAAAGGTCACGGTGGTCTTTCTGTATTTGCCGGAGTAGGTGAACGTACTCGTGAAGGAAACGATTTACTTCGTGAAATGCTTGAATCTGGTATTATAAAATATGGTGATGATTTCATGCATTCTATGGAAGAAGGTGGATGGGATTTATCAAAAGTGGATAAAAAATTAATGAAAGAATCAAAAGCGACTTTCGTTTTTGGTCAGATGAATGAACCTCCTGGAGCACGTGCTCGTGTTGCTTTATCTGGTTTAACTATCGCTGAATATTTCCGTGATGGAGCAGGTGAGGGTCAAGGAAAAGATGTTTTGTTTTTCGTAGATAATATTTTCCGTTTTACACAAGCTGGTTCAGAGGTGTCTGCATTATTAGGTCGTATGCCTTCTGCAGTAGGATACCAACCAACTTTAGCTACAGAGATGGGTGCAATGCAAGAGCGTATTACATCAACAAAAAGAGGATCAATTACATCGGTACAGGCGGTTTACGTTCCTGCGGATGATTTAACAGATCCAGCACCAGCAACAACTTTTGCACATTTAGATGCAACAACAGTACTATCTCGTAAAATCGCAGAGCTAGGTATTTACCCAGCGGTAGATCCTTTAGATTCTACATCTAGAATTCTAACAGCTGAAATTTTAGGTAAAGATCATTATGCTTGTGCTCAAAGAGTAAAAGAGTTATTACAACGATATAAAGAACTTCAAGATATTATCGCCATTTTAGGGATGGAAGAACTTTCTGAAGAAGATAAATTAGCTGTAGGTAGAGCTCGTCGTGTTCAACGTTTCTTATCACAACCTTTCCATGTAGCTGAACAATTTACTGGTCTTAAAGGTGTTTTAGTTGATATTAAAGATACCATCAACGGATTTAACAGAATTATGGACGGAGAGTTAGATCACTTACCAGAATCTGCTTTTAACCTTAAAGGGACTATTGAAGAAGCTATTGAAGCTGGTGAAAAAATGCTAACTGAAGCTTAAAAATATGTATTTAGAAATTGTATCACCAGAAGCTACTTTATTTTCAGGAGAAGTTACATCAGTAACTGTTCCAGGGATTAATGGTGAGTTTCAAATGTTGGCTAATCATGCACCCATTGTTTCTTTATTGCAAGAAGGAGATGTGAAAGTTCAAGGGAATAATTTGATTATTGCAGAAGCATATCAATCAAAATTTTCAAAAGCAAGTAATGGTGCTACATCATTGGCTATTACTAGTGGTACTGTTGAAATGAAAGATAATAAAGTGATTGTATTAGCTGATTAATATTAGTTTATCAAAGAATTAAATATAAGCCATACAGTCCTGTACTGTATGGTTTTTTTATGCTTTCAAAGAAATCACTTTCCAGTCTTGACCACCTGAATGATAGGATGATAATTCAACAAAACCAACAGAAAAATGTGCTTGTAATGATCGACTATTTTTTGCATCTACCTCAGTAATTATTAAATCAAATTCTGATGCAACATGTTTTTTCATGGCATTATACAATCCTTTAAAAACACCCTTTCTTCTATAATTTTTAGAAACGCAAATTTGCCCCATTACTATATATTTTTCATCTTTAGGGATTATACTATTCAGAATAGTAAACATAGGTTTGAGTACTTCTATTTTATCTCCAAATTTTGGATGCATACAAAGTGCATAACCAGCAATTTCTCCTGTCTCAGATTTTGCAATAATATGAGGAAAAATGCCATTCATCTCTTTTAAAAGATCAAAAGTATGCTCAACAGTAACAAAACCTTCTGCTAATTTTTCTTCCTCAGATATGTTTTTAAAAAGATTTTCTTGTTGAAGTTTAAGAATTTTTAGCAACTCATCATTAGTAGTTGCAACAGAATAAATAATAGTCATTTTTTATTCTAATTTAAGCCAAGCACTTCTATTTTTATCTATTTTTTTGGTTGTTTTTTGACCTTCTTTTTCTATCATGCTTGTAGTATAGCTAGGATCAGATTGAAGTGTAACGTTCGTCGTTTTTGGAACACCATATCTTAAATATGCAACGGCTAAAGTATCACCCACTTTAAATTGCTTAATAAAATCATTAAAACGCTGCCCGTTAGGAAATGGCTTATTATTTATTGAGGTAATAATATCTCCATTATCTAAACCGGCTATATAAGCAGGACTTCCAATAGTTGTATTTCTTCTTATTTCCCCATTTAAATCATCATTAATTGCAACTGAAGCACCAAAATATGGAACATTTGGGTCTTGTTTTAAACTAACACCTACAGATTCAAATAGATTTTTATAATCAGGCATTTCGCTTTTATAGATGTATTTATTAAAAAAATTATCACCAAAAGTTTTACCTGCATATGTATTTAAAGTTTGGTGTAAATTTTCTACAGTATATGAGATTTCTTTTTTACCATAAGTAGTCCAAGCTAATTTCATATAGTCATCTAAATTCAGATCTTTTTCTCTAAGCGATAAATCTAAAGCTAAACCAAGAATACTACCGTAGGAATAATATGAAATAAACATGTTTTCTCTATTAACAGGGTCTACTGAAGTTGCAGCATCAACAAAGGGGGCTTGATAGCTCATTTCAATAGGGTTAAAAAATTGATGTGCTGGAGAATTCCAAACATAATTAAAAGTACCTGCTAGATCTTCAACATAGTCTTCAGGACTCATCAATTTTGCTCTACATAAAATAAGATTGGTATAATAACTTGTAAAACCTTCAGCAAACCATAATTCACCGCTCATATTAGCTTCTTCAAAATCAAAAGGCTCTAATGATTTTGGACGAATTCGTTCCACATTCCAAGAGTGAAAAAATTCATGAGAAATAGTACCAATGTTGCCATCCATTCCACCTTCAGCTAAACCTCTAGTGCTTGTTATGATTGTAGAATTTCGATGTTCCATACCATCTCCTGATGCATTCGGAACATAACAAGCTAAAAAAGTATAGGTGTCATAATCGTAATCGGCTAATTCACCATAAACTTTCTGTTCTTCTAAAACTACTTTTTTTACTTTTTCAAAATACGTATCTACTTCTTCCTCTGTCCCATTATGGTGCAATACAAACTGCATATTTTTCTTTTTCCCATTAGTTTCAGTAACCACAAACTTTCGAATACTGTAATTACTAATTTCTGTGGGGCTATCCATAAAATATTGAAGATTTGGTGCCGTATATTTTGTACCAGAAACTAGAGGTAATTGTGTTGCAACTTTCCAGTTTAAATCTTCTCTAAGCGTAAATTCTACTTCAATTTTTCTCTCATGAAACTCTGGAGCAAACATAAAAGTCGCTGGAATATTCAAGTGTGCGTGTGTTTCATCAATTTGTGAATAGGTTCCGCCACCTCTATTTGCAAACAAAATATAGTTTATGTTTACTGTTCCATCATGTCCTGAAATATCCCATTGATAAGGGTTCGGTCTTGTGACTTCTAATTCGTTTCCTTTGCTATCTGTCGCTTTAAAACCGTATACATTTTTCGCAAATTCATGTATTGCGTATCTTCCTGGAGACGTTCTGCTCATTCGAACCGAAAATACTTTTGAAGTAACATCAGGAAAAGTTGCTTTTATAATTGCCTCATGATGAACAGCATTGTCAAATGATATTTCGTAAGAATTGGTTTGGGCTTTTAAAGTTATAGCAGAAAGAAAAAGGAAAGTAATAAAAAGATAGAATTTCATGGACAAATATTCAATATGTTAGGAGTACTAATATACTATTATTATCAAATAAAAAAGACAAAACCTGAAAGGGTTCAACTATTTTGAATAAAATTTTATTTTATTATTATTTTTCTAAGCGATGATCCGTAAGGAGTTTCGAGTAATATAGCATAGACACCAACAGGCATATTAGATATATTAAATGGGATGTTGTATTCCGATTCTCCTTTATCATTTTCGGAAGCAATAATAACATTGTTGATAAAACTGAATATTTTTATACTAATATCCCCTTTTTCAGAGAGAATAACTTTGATGTTAAATTCACCACTATTTGGGTTTGGATAAATTAAAAAGTCTTCCACTATTTTTTTACTATTGTCAGTATCTTCCTTTGCAATAGTAGGATCATTTGCAATAACGAGTACTTTTTTAGTTTGAATTTCGGTACAAGATCCTTTTTGGGTAATAATACCAATTTCATACTCTCCAGGAGTATCAAAAACTATTTCGGCTTCGTCAGAATTAGTTTTTAAGATTCTAGCATTCTCAGGAATGATCCACTCCATACTTTCAGGTAATGGATAACTAATATCTACTAAAATAAGAGTTTCACCTACATAGACTTGAGAAGAAACAGCGAGTTCTGTACTAATTTCTTCATTGCTTACATCTACAAAAATAGAATCAGAAGAAATACATCCTTTATCTGTAGTAATGGTAAGAGTATAATTACCTTTTTTGCTTAATATAACTAATGGATCAAAACTTGAGAATCCAAAATCTGAAGTCCATGTGTAATAGGCATTAGGGTTTTCTACGGTACCATCTAACTCTAATTCTTGGCCAGCACAAAGCACTTTATCGTTCCCTAAATTTAGTGTAATCGGCAATGGGTCTTTAACTATATATGTTCTTAGTAGAGGTTCGTCGGAACCAGTAATAGTTAGTGTATATTCACCAGCAATTAAATTAGTAATAGTACTAGAAGTTTCTCCTGTACTCCAGTTATAAGAAAAATCACCATTCCCTTTATTTACAATGATACTAATACTTCCATTATTTCCACCAGTACACGTAGGTGGGATAATTGTTTCTTCAATAATATCAGGTTGTGTGATATCAAAAATATCTATTAGATTACAATTATTTACATCTGTAATAGATATTTGATAGGAATCAGCGGGCAGATTATATATTGAAGTTTTGTCACTAATAATTGTATTATCGGAAAGCCTTGTCCATTCTATAGAATAATCAGCGGTACCACCAGATACCATTAAATTAATACTTCCATCATTAGCTTGATATGCAGTGTTGTTGATGAGTGAAATATTTTGAATGGTTAATGGATAAGAAGGTTCATCAATTATAGTTGATATGGTATTTGATAAACAGTTATTCTCATTTTTTAGGGTTATATAGTAAACACCTGAACTCAAATTTGATATTGTACTACCGTTTAAAGGAAACCAATTGGATGGAGAATTTCCGAAACCATATTCATAACTTGTTCCTCCTGAATGATTTAAGATAATACTTCCGTCGTTTCCACCAAAACAACTTATATTGTTAGTCGAAGCAAAAGAAATGAGAACTTCATTGGGTACTATAAGATTAAACGTTATTTGTGTGTGATTTTCTGGATTTAAAAATTCAGCATCGGTATTAATCAGACCATTAGCAACACGAAGTGTATAAGTACCACCAATATTTAAATTGTCTAAAGTAAGTAAAGGTGATGCTGATGTTTGAATATTAGATGGATTGTCATTAATAATCCATTGATATTTATAATTGGGATAAAAGCCAGAAACTTGTGCACTTACTTCTCCATCAGCACTATTAAAGCAGGTTATTTGTGTAATAGGATTAGCAATAAGATTTGGTACAGGGGCTTTTGTAACAATAATATCTTCAGAAGATTGGCTACAAGTATTATTGTCTGTTACTGTAATTTTATAGGTACCTATATTTATATTTAAGAAATCGATTATTTTTAGAGGACTTATAATTGCTTCATAAACTTCGAATAAATCGGAATAAATGTTAAACTTACGAAGCTCATAGGTGTAATTTGGAATGCCATTATTGACCTCTATTCGTATAGATCCATCTGTACTTTCATTGGTTGTAGGGGAAACAAAAGTAGGATTACCAACAATAGCTAATTGAGGTGTGCTTGGAGCAATTATAAATGGTTTCTCGGTACTTTTACAACTTTTATTATTAACCGTGTATGCAGATCTAACATATATAGTTTGTTGTAGATTTGTTGGTGTAATAGTTAGAGGATTTGTTGCAGGCTGCCATGAAATATTATTATTTACTCGGTATTGATAAGAATATGTGCCGCCTTGTTCTAAGTTATTACCACCAGTGGCTAAAAGTGCAATACTTGCATCATTATCGCAAGCAGCAGCGGTTAATATCCCATCAATAGTAACTGGAGTAGGATTGTCAATGGTGAATTGTGGTGTCAATTCTCCGCTTTTGACAGTAACATTATTACCTTCATATTTAACTTCTTGGTATAAGATATAATAATCTCCTTGCTCTAAATTTTGCTCAGATGAACCGCTATAAGTAGTATTTCCGTTATCGGTTAGTTCGTTTAATATCAAATCTTCATAAGCTTGTGGTGGAAATGGATCATCTGGTGTGGCTATAAATTCAGAAGGATCACCTTGATAAATAAAATACCGCATTTTGTAATTATTAATAATATCTACATTACGGTCAAAAGTTAAGGTTACTCCTCCATCATTTGAGTTGAAACAGGTTTGATTTGTTTTAGTGGTTAAATTTGGTAAAAGCTCAGGGGAACATTTTTTTATGTCTATTATAAATTCTTCCGAATTATATTTTCCTTGAAAAACTGTATACCTTAAAGGAAAAGTCTCTCCTATACCAATAAAATCTTCATAATTTTCTCCAAATATTTCTAGAATACTTTTGTTAAGAGGAAATGTTCCTGAAAAATTAGGGATTAATTTCCATATTGAGCCATTATAATATTGCCAATGCGCACCAATTGAAGTTAAATCAAAAACTTGCCCATTATAATCATCAAAAATTGGCTTGCAAACCCCCAATTCTAAGCTAGGAGTCATATCGGGAATTAGAACTGCAGAATACCAAATAGGGACATTTGAATAGTCATTGGTGTAATTAACCCAAGGGCAAGTAAAAGGAGAAGGGCCTTGAAAATCTGAAGTGAAGTATTCAAAAAAATCTAAATTTTCGTTATTAGTAAATTCATTTTCAAAGTTTCCACAATTTCCACCACAATTTTCAGGTTCTTGATATTGTTCTACAAAAGATAAATTTAATTCAATATTTGAATCATTAACATTATGAATACCATTCGTGTAAGAAAGTGAAAAAAAAGAAAGGTAAATTCCAACCACCTGGTTAGGGCAATTAACTTCAATATTAGGTTTAGTTTCTGAAACATATAATGTGGCTTGCGAAAAGCCGTATAAAGAAAATAGAAAAATTAAAATTTGTGTAATCTTCCTCATAACCTAATATTTTAAATTAATTGTCTTAATTGAAGATGTTTTCCCGCCGCGCAATACCAACTGTAAACCATACGTATAAGTAGTGTTTATTTCTAAATGGGTGTCATTATACCCTTTAGAAATACCATTAAAAGTTTTATATAATTTCAAATTATTTTCTTTTATACCTCGATACAATCTATATTCTTGGATGTCATTTTTTTTAACTTTCCATGAAAGATTTATAAATCGTAGTTCACGATCTACAATGCCTGAGAATTTAATGTCATCAGCGAGAGTTTCTTTTCCGTTCCATGTTATAGTTAGTGCATCTGTAGGAGTGCTTTCAAGTCCTACTCGATCTTTAGCCACTATGGTATAGGCATATAATCCTGCATCATTTATTGAATTGTCTAGAAACAAACTGTCTGTTAATTTTTTTGATTCTGTAATCTGTTCCCATAAACCGTTTGGGTCTGCATTATTTTTTCTAAAAATTATATGGGAATCAACATCTTCACTACTACTCGGCATCCATGTTAATTCAACACCTTTTGCAGTTATATTATAGGTTATGAATATTGGAGAAGATGGAGGTGTTACATCTGGTTTATCGACCACCAATAGTTCAGAAAATTTAGAACGGTTATAGCGGTGATCCTCAGCTTTTAGTTTAAAATATAACTTTTGATTTAAGTTCTTAATAGGAATGGTATCTATAAATGATTCTCCTAAATGCGCTGTTTTTGTTACTTCACTGAACTCTACATCGGGGTTGTTAGATCTAAATATTCGATATCCTTTTAAATCTTCTTCTGAGTTTTTATCCCAATTCAATTGAATTATACCCATGGTATCCATTACCGCTTTTAGTCCTTTAGGAGGAGATGGAGGTGTAGAATCTATTGGTTGTATTAACACAGAATACGATTCACTTTCTATTCCATTTTTACCAACGGCAACAATAGTAAAATAATTTACTCTTTTTAGTCCATTAATGGTTGCTTTTCGAGATGTGGGTGCGATACTTTTTTTTATCATTTCAAAAGGACCTTTATTAGTATTGGCTCTTCGAATCTCAAATCCAGTAATCATTTCATTTCCTTTTTTATCAAATTCCCAGTATAAAATAGCGCTTGTATCTGTTGGAATTTCTTTTTGAGTTATTCGAGGAGAAAAACCTAATTTTTGCATGGCCTTACCCGATACTATTTCTGAATTTGGACCTGCTTCACCAAAGGCTGTTTTTCCTTTAATTCTATAATAAAAAATTTTGTTATTAGGTATTGAATCTGAATAAGAAAGCGAGGTACTATTAGAAGTTTCAGATTCCTGAGCACTGAAAATAGGGACACCATTTAACTGGTTAAAGTCTTGGTTGTTTTCAGAACGTTCTATTACATAATTGGTATATATGTGTTGTAATAAGTGAAAATTCCAGTGTAAGGTAGTACTATTGTCTTCAAAAACACCAATAAAGCCAATGGGGCTTGGTAATTCTTCATACATATCTATACTGGCATAAACAGACCCGCTTTCTATGAGTAAAGGAATTTCATTTGGAATAGCAACTTTAATTGAGTACAAATAATTTTCGCCAGATTTTGCAGTAGTATCTTCAAATGCCCAACCTGCAAGTTTAGCAGCTTCATAATTCTGTTCAGCAGCTAGTAAAGCAAAAGTAAACCGCTGTTCTAGTTCTTCATTTATAGCATAAATAGAACCTAGATTATTATTAGGCACTGTGGTTTCAAAACTATCACCATATAGTGCTTGCGCAAGAACAGCGGCATTTTGATCTTGTATGGCCATGGTTTCCCAATCTGCTAAAGGTCTAGGTTTTAATGGAGTGTTTACTAACATTTTTTTCTCAATGGGTATAACAGGTTCACCGCCTCTGGAGATTGTACTCCTTTCAATCAGAAAGCCATATTCATTAGCTTCTTTCCATGCAAGAGGTTGATTTACAGCCCATCTTAACATCACTTTATCTTGTAACGTTCTATAAATTACTTGCACGCTAGGTTTTTCTTGTGCTTGCAGTATAGATGATAGTAAACCGAATACAATTAAAATATGTTTCACTTTCATATTTTTTGTATTATTTTATTTCGATTATGTTTAGTTAACATGGTGGTATTAATCATTTTTATATCTTATTTCATAGCCTTTTTGATAAAGATTACCAGGAGTTTTATAAATGAGTTGTGCTTTGAAATTACCTAATGGTAATGGTGGGAATGAAGTCTGAATTAAATATTTATAACTATTATATTTTGCTTCATCTCCTCCTGTATTTGAATATCTGTTTACAATAATGTTTCTCAGATATACCATATCTACTTTATATTGATATGGTAAATTATATACAAAAGGAATTCTATTTTTCACCCAAGCAGAATTTGCATTGACATCTATATTAGCAAGATATTCGTCACCAATATAAAATGATCTGATAGGAGGAAGACCTAAAATTTCTTCATTACGATTTAATCGAATAGTACCATCTAAAGGGTAATTTTCATATAATAAGCCATAAATTTTTTGCTTGTAATATTGGTCATCTAAAATAGCTTGAGCATAAATTAGCGGCTCATTCCCTGTATATTTACTTCCTAGAATTTCCATTTTACTTAAATATTCATAATCTGCTACTTTTATAGATAGCGAATGAACATCAGCGTATATAAAATTTGTAAGGTTATTTGTTACATTTAAATTACGCACTTTATCTTTGAAGGTAGAATATGTACTTGTTTTAAAACTATAATCAAGAATCGATTTTGGAGCACTATTAGAAATAGTTACATTGGTTGCTTTTTTATTGGAAACAACAGCACTACTAGATACATTAACCGTTTCATTAGCTTGACTATCGCTATCCACATTGTACCAATTTGTATCTCCAGTATCTTCATCATTAGTAAAAGCATCGGTTTCTTCCACTAAAATTTCAGTTTGAATATCCGCTCCTGGAGGAAATGCTATTAAACTTAGTGTATAGTTGTTGGCTAAATTCATTTCTGGAATTTCATAAAAAACGGTTGCCTTCCCTTGGTCGTATGATAAATTTGTGCGGATACCCTGTCCAGTATTTTTGGCAATAAATTCAGCTCGCATTTCATACCTATTTTCAAATAGATAATTTTGAGGTGTCTTCATCTTTACATAGCCCTTGTTATATTCTTCAGGGTAAAAACTTTCCTGGTCTAAGACAGGATACATGTATGCAATGTTTTCTAAAGGAATATGATCAGGTGCTTTATCGGTTACAAATACAGCTTCTAGTTTTTCCATGGCTGGTTTACCATTTTGAATTACTGTTTGGTATGAACCTCCTATTTTTTCATCAAAACTTACTTCTACTACTACTTTTACTTCTTTCTCTGAGGGTAATGTTTCTGCTGGTTTAAAAGTAACTGCATCATTGTTATCATTCCATTCTAATTCCCCTTCTAATTTCTCTCCTTCTGAAGTAACTGTAAAGCTTTTTAGGCGCAATTTGAATGTTTTATTTCCTTCATCTAATTGTACTGTAAAATCTTCATTTGCAGCATAATTCAAAATAGCTTGTGGAGCTGCAAAAACAGAAACATTATCGCTATTATCACGTGGAGTAATATCAGATATTATGGAAACACCTATAGAATTATTTATATTTTCTAGTTCACATTCTTCACCTATTTGCACTTTTAAGCGCATATTTCCTTTAATTAATCCACCTAAAATTTTATAATACATTCCTACATATCCTTGTATATATACAGGATTTGGAAATTGACCTCTTAGGTTTGCTGCAACGCCAGCCTCTGCAATTACAAATTTTCCTTTTATAAAGGCTAAGTTTACTTTTACACCAAATTCACCATAGATATAGGCATAAACTTGTCCCATAGAATACCAACCATTATTTCCAATAGGGCCAGGTCTATCTACACATTTGGCATCAGGATAATAAGCATGCATTACATCAAAACCAGCTCCAACTTCAACAAAAGCATAGAACAATTTCCAATCAAAACCATAACCATATGCAAAATTTAAACCAAAAGCAAAGCCTTTTCCATTATCTAATTGATTTTCTTGCCTACCATTATTTAGCATATTGTTTCCTAGAATTTTAACGACTTTAGGATGTGGAGCTAATTGATTAGGTAGATCGTTTCCTGTCATAAAATAGCCACCTACTTTAATTGTTGCACCTGCATTAAATAATAGTTCTATACGTTTCTCAGGTGTGCCAATATAAATATGCCAATCGGTTGGGGTGGATAAAATACTAGCGTACCCCGCTAAATTATTGGGGCCAGCACCTTTAATACCTTCTAAATCCATATACAATTCAAATTCACCTTTAAATGAATCGTTTACAAAGTCTTTTTCTATACCTACATAAACACCAACTTTTCCTGAAGCTGCTACTTTATGAACAGGAATGGCTTCTTGTGCTACAGCTAAAAAATCGCCATATTTTTGTCTGGAAGTAAGTTCTTTATTTTCAGTAATAGCTTTATTTACGCTATTCGCAATTTTATCAGCTTCCTCTAATTTAATTTCTGTAGATTCTGAATCCTTTGAACCACTCATTAGAGCACCTTCACCCATAAAACCAATTCGGTTAAGACCTCCATGGTTATTATACTCCATTTCTAGATAAGCTTTAGCTCTAAATGTACTAGAATTTTCTGTTCCGATTTCTACACCTGCTCTTATACCTAAACCCGTATTTTCATCTGGAATGTATACTGTAGAACCAGGATTCCAGCCAGAACTGTTTCCACTTGTTTTTTTCATTTTACTAGATATTCCACCAACAAAAGCACTGATTAAAAACTTATTTTTAGTCCCTTTTTTAGTTTCTGACCAGATATCTACGAACCAATATCTAAATTCTTTCTTGCCAAACATTGCTTTACCCTCAACAGTAAAGTCTAATTTCTCAAAGTCAGCCATTAAATTGCCAGTAAATCCATCACCGTAGGTAGGGTCGTCTTCCATTATTTTTAAGCCTCCTTTAATGTTTACACCACCCTTATTGTAATCTATTTCAATGCCATCTACTTTTATAAGATTAAATTTCCACTCTTGAATTTTAGCATCATCTTCTAGTCTTCCTAAGATATTCATGTTGGTTGTTGCGTGTGAACCTTCACCATCTAAGTTTATAGTTAAATTGAATGATAGGCCAACTTCATTATTAGGAGTGACTAATTCTAAATTTGAAACAGTAGCAGGAAAACCCATAAGTTTCATTTCACCTGTGAAACCAAAAGATTGTGCGCTAATTGGTTTTTTACTAGGCTCTGTTTCTAACCTAAGTTCTTCGAATTTTATGCCAGGGAAAGTAAAACCTTTACTATCTGCTACAATTTCTTCTTTAGTTGGTTGACTCTCACCTTCTTTTTGATTTATTTTTCCAGCGATAGATAATTCTCCAGTTAAATTGGCATACGGATATACATTCCCCTCTTTTACATCTATTCCAATTTTAGAATTTTTGGATAATAGTATTTCACCTAAAAAAACAGGTGCGTGATAATCATTTCTTTTACCAACTTCTAAGCCCCATCCAGTAGAAGAAATATAACCTTCATACTCCATAGGTTCTTTTAATATAGGAACAGAAATAGCACCACCCATTGAGCCACCAATTACAGAATTCATTGCTAATGAAATACTTATATCTTCTACGGTAAATGACCATTTTCCAGCAGAACCTTCACCTATATTCAATACGTTTTCACCGTAAAAAGTTCCTGAAACCCCTTGGCTATCGAGTATCAAATTTTCAGCTCCGAACTTCACACGTCCATCAGAGACGTTATTGTTTTCGATACCTTTTGGAAGCATTATACTAACCTCCTTAGCATGAAAACCACGCCATAATTTTTTATTACCAGCATTGTATAAATTGCTATAGGTTTCGGGTAATTGAAAGTTATCAGAAGAACGCGAATCACTTAAATCTAACACTGCATTTTCTATAATAAAACCCCAGCCTTTAAGACCAACAACCTCAAATTTTGGCAATGTAGTTTCTACCAATAAATCATTCCAACCATTAGCTTGTATGCTAAAAGAAGTCCCAACATAGCATTTATTGTTGATAAGTTGATCACCGTCTTTATTTTTAAAAAAATGATTTTCGGGTGCTGTGCCACAAGTATATTCTCCTTGATCATCAATGGGTAAAAGTACATTTCTAGAGATGCGTAAATCGCCTTCTAACCCTATACTTTTTAAACCAGAACAATCAAATTCTATAAAGGACAAATCTCCAAAAGATCCTGTTTTTAGTTCAACACCTCCTTTTAAGGTTAATAGCCAATTATCACCATTGATGGGTATAGCTTGGTTGCCAAGGAGTACCAATCTCATATCACCTAATAGGGCACCATCGTGTGACATTTTTATACCCTCGGCACCAAAATAAAGTTCGCGATTAGGACCTCCATTTTTGTCTTTTTCAGGGATGGTCAATTTTGCCCATGCCTTAAATTCTGCATACTGTGGGGTGAACTGTACTTGTACAATGGCTAATTCAACGGTATTTCCAGAGGTAGAATCTATTTTTTTACGTAATCCTACCGGGAGTTCTAACAATTCTTTTCCTGTTATAATATCTACAAAATTTCCTAACTTTTTAAGTTCTTCAAAAGCTTTTGATGCTTGAGCTACCAAAGAGTCAGCTTTTGGGTTTGCTACAAAATTTGCAGTAATAAATTCTGATGTAAATTCTGGTTTGCTGTTTGATAAAGAGACATTAAAATTGTTATTTTCTAGTAATTTTTCATCTAAAGATTTGAAGGAACGAAATGTTTTTAAACTTTCTTCGTTTTCTGCTTTTTTTGTACTAGCATCAACTAATGGTTGCTCAATGCTAGTATGATTGCGTAAAGTTGTTTTATTGCGAAATTTTTTTAATTGTTGCAAGTATTTTAACTGATTAGCATTTGTTTTTTTAGTTTTTATTGAATCGCCTAGGTTTGTTGCAACTGTATAGAGCCTCCCACTTGGGTTCTCTTTTGAGGAATTGGATTTGGGCAGATGTGTTTTTGCATTAAGCATAAAACTCAATAATAGTAAAGGGATTGTGATGTATTTTCTACTCATTTTCTACTATTTCAAAATAAAGTACTTTTTAGATTTGATTATGAAGAGTTAAAAAAAAATCTTAATGTACAATTTAATGGAAGTTTTATTTAAGAGAAATGTATGGGTAGTCGTTTTGAATTCATATTGATGGGTTTTGATTGATATATGGAAGAAAAATTATATGTTTTTTATAATATTAATTTTGAATATATATTATAATTCTTCCAACTTTCAAATGTGAAAAATATCAATAAGAGAATTCAGTACTATTTTCTTTTCTGCAATATTCTACTGCTTGCTCCAAGATTGTAAGATAAACTTGTCTTGTAAAAATATCTAACCAATACACGGTTGCAAAACTTACAAAGTAAGCTGCGGTTGGGTTTTGGAATTTGTATTTTCTACTCATTTGTTTTGTTTAATCTTTTTGTTTCTTACTGTTGCGGGCATGAGCGTGACGCTTGCGCTAGCAGGGGAAGCTATGCTTTAAGGTCAATTAAAAACAAACTTAAAGGATTGGTTTGATTTCAGAATTCGCAAATTGCAATTCAAGTTCTTCAATGCGTCTTAGTAATAAATTGTATTCCGATTCTAATAAATCGTCTTTCAAAAACTTATCGGATAAAATAACTTTTTGCTTATTGTATTTACTAACTGTCGTTTCATAAATAAAATTGAGGTTATTTAAACATAAGAATATTATCTCTATAAGCGTTATGAAATTTTCCAGTTTATTGTTTTCCAAAGGGTGAAATATGAAATTTTCAGAGGTTACACCCCGTTCCGCAAAGTCTCCCGACTTTGAGGTCACTATTTTTGTTAAACGGGCTAATACTTTTCATAGTTTATAAATGAATTAGGTTTTATAACATCTACCACAGGATTATCTACTACTTCAACAGTGATTATACCTTTATTTTCAATATAATTACTAGCACTTGAATATTTATAATGGCTTGCTTTTTCTACAATACCCGCACGAACAGGATTCATGTGTATGTAATCTAATTTAGACCACATGAACATACGCGAATATATTTCTACTGCATGGTTACCATATTGCCAAAATTGATAATCTTTATTGCGTTTATGTGTTTCTGTTGCTTCTTTAAAACGTTCTAACATCCATTCTCGTCTGCTTTCTGGTTCGTTTTGAATACTTTCTAATATATTTTTGGCTGTAAACTTTTTAAAATCTCTAATTAAATCAGATAATTTTCCATTACTAGATTGTATAATTAAATGAATATGATTGCTCATAATTACATATCCATATAAAATCATTCCTTTGTTTTTGATACAAAACTCCAAACTATTTATAACAATATCATTATAGCGTTGCCGAGTAAACACATCTATCCAATCTACTACTGTGGCAGTAATAAAATGTGCCTTATCTTGTTCACATATAATGTAACCTTCTTTCATTCTTTTTTAGTTCACTTTACTTTTTGTCTTTGTTTGTATCTAAGTCGTCCTCAAAGTCGGGAGACTTTGCGGAGCGGGGTTGCAAAGCTTACAAAGTAAGCTGCGGTTGGGTTATGAAATTTATATTTTCTACTCATTTTTTAATCTTTTGTTACTTACTGTTGCGGGCACGAGCGTGACGTTCGCGCTAGCGGGGGATATTTACGATAAATCCGAACAAGCTAACATTTCCGATAAAGAACTTCTTTGGCTGATTGAGTTGTTAGCAGAGTAAAAAGTGGCATTAGATAGTTTCGTTTAGTTTTTTAATCTCTTTTTCTAATCCTAATTTATTATATTTTTCTGGATAATAATTTGAATAATATAGAATATCATTTAAAATCCCCTTTAAAATAATGTTTTGATTTTCTAATTTACGAGCAACTAAAAGAGATATATCTAATAATTTTATATCAATATCGGAGTCAATAAATCTCGAGATTCTAATGCCATTAAAACAATTAATAATCTTCAAACTTTGACTATCATTAATGTTTTCTGAATTTAAATATTTATTAGATAAAAGTATCAAATCTTGCCAGTGATTAATCCTTTCATCGAGATTCAGAGCGTTTATAAAATCAATTTTATTTTGTAGTGTATCCATTTTAAAAATCGGGTATAAATGATTGTGTATTGTATTTCACTGGGGCACTCCACAAACTTCTATCAAGTACCAATGTTTGAGTAGCACCACCAACTGTAGTGTAGCCCCTTTGTTCTGTTGGTGCAATTGTACTTCTGTAAGTAGATGCTGGTTGATTTGCTGTAATTTTATAAATATCGTATTCATCTGCCATACTACCCAAAGGTAATCCCGATTTACTCTCAAGGTTACTCCCTTTGCTCATCAAATCATCTAATTCAGCTTTTGTAACCCAATACTCTGTTGTTGGACTTGGTACACCACCTTTTTTTACAACTTTAAATAATTCCGTTCCTTGTTGATATGTAATTTTTTGAGGGATTGTTTTTCCAGAACCAAGTAATTCAACAATTTTGTCTGCTTTGTTTTGTGTTGTCCAATTCGTTCTACTAGCAAAATCTGCAAACATTTCATTGTACATACCACTTGTAATATCATTTGTTGTTTTACCTCCAATAGAAGTAAAATCATTGAAGTCTAAATTTCCATATTGAGTTTTTAGATTCTGAAGCCTTTGTTTCTGTTTAGTAAGTAGAGCTAACAGGTCACTCCCCACCCCACTAACTTTCCTACCTAACCTCTGATCAATTTTAATAAAAAAATTGTCCCATTGTGCTTCAGTGAAATTTTGTAGGGGCGGGGAGTCCTGAACTTAGATTTCCTTTCTCAAGGAACATAATCAAATTATCATTATTCTTGGCGACAAACTTCAAATTAGCCTCTGTAAAGTTCACTCCAGCAGCTTTTAACTCAGCAATTAAAGCATTATCGAGTAATTTCCCCGCCCCGTTAACATCTTTAACTATCTTCCATAAGAGACCTTAATTTCAATAAAGGTGCAACATAATGTTTTCTATAATTTTCGTTATCATTTAACCATTCATCTTCATAAAAATCGCCATTTATATCACACCAACTATTTTTGATATCTTTCTTAATAAACTCAAAAAAATCTCGCTTAGAAATAGATTCCATCTTTTCAATAGTTAAATCAAGCATCTTTAAACAATATTCCGCTCGCTCTGTATCGTCTCCAATTACATCTTGATCAAAAAACTCCTTTCTATATGGAATAAAAAAATCTCCGTGCAATTCTTCTAAAAGAACACTAAACCAACTTGGATGCTCAAACTCTAATAAAAAAAGTTCCATAAATTTTTGAACCCAAGAAATAATCTGATTGTCATAGTAGAACCATTTTTCTTTAAAATAAACTGTCTCCTGTCCCATTACTTTGAAATGTTTATAAGTTTAGTATTGCCGAATTTGGTAGAGATATAATTTAATATTTCCTCATACAAACTTGGCTGTATCCTTTTCATTTCTGTAAGATTTAATACCACGTAGTCTGCCTTAGTAAAATGTAAATCTATTGATTCAAAGAATTGTCGCTTTTTCTTTGCCACCCTTGCAAATTCACTTAAAGCAGTCTCACCAATACCTCCACCAATTTCATCAAATGTTTTGCCTTTATACGGTCCACTTAAAGAAATCCAATCACCTTTTTTATCTGCTGTAGATTTAAATCTTTCAAAATATCCATATACCTCTTCAATTTCTGCACCAGCTTTACCTTCTATTAAAGAAGTTCCACCTTTGTCCAAGTCTTTACCAAGCTCTTCAATACGCTTAGATAAATCAGTTTTTCTTAAATTTTTGATTCGATTTATTTCTGCTAAAACAGCATCCCCCGCCCCTTGCACTTTTCTACCTAACCTCTGATCAATTTTAATAAAAAAATTGTCCCATTGTGCTTCAGTGAAACTTTGTAGGGTTTCCAACATTTTTTTAACCTCGGCAGCTTTCGATACCAACCCTACTACATTAACAAGATTACTTCCTACCAAAGCTACAATCTTGCCATGCTCGTATCTGCTATGGTTATTAGCACCAGATATTAACTCAAAATAATTTGCAATTTTGGTTTGTATGCTAAGATACAAATTTAATATATTTTCAAACTCAGAAATATAAGCTACAAATTCGTCTATTTCTTTACGGAGTTGTTCGGCATCATTACAGTTTTTCTCATTAATCTCAGCTTTGTAAGCTTCTATACTGTACCATTTTTCTTTAAACCAAGCCCAAATACCTTTTTCTTTCTCATTTTCTTCAAGTTTTTCTAATATTTTGCCTAAATGTTGCGTATTAAACTTTGTAAACTTTGGGTGGCATGCCAAGTAAGCAGCGGCGGATATTATACATACCCACCGCACAGGCTACTCAAAAATGGAAAACAACCAACAGGAAATTCCGGTTGATTGCTTAATTCATATAGCAAAACATTTTGCCATTGCCGTAGATGCAATTATTTTTTATGATGACAAAAATGCTGTACCTACCGAAGTTTCTATGGAAGACGTTGCCACACTAGAACAACTAAAACTCATAAACGAACTAGATAGCGAAGAAAAAAGCATTCTCCTTAAACTCATTGAAACATTTGTGTCAAAAAAGAGATTTAAAGAGTATTTACAGAACAATATCGCTACGCTCTAAAAAAAATATAAATGTGACCTTTACGATACTTTTGTGATGAATACTACACATTAAAAAAAGCGGTACTAGACCGCTTTAATTTTATCGTTCATTGTTTCAGCAATATTTTTCAAACTCTCTTTTGAATTGTCGTCAGAAAATTGAGTAAACATAATCGTCACAATTTCATCAGAATATTCTATCCGAATTTTATTGTTTTTAAATTCATCTAAAACATACTCAGCAAAAGTTTCGTGCCAAAAAGAAATCTTTTTTTCTAAAGGTTGCGTTGCAAGTTCAAATTGTTTAATAAATTTTAAAAAATAATCTAAATCAACGTTCGTTATATACAATTGCCATTCTCTTTCTGGATAATTAAATTCTGAAATCATAAGTCGTAAAGATTAAATAGTTTATCGACATCTTCCCTTCCGTGCATCGAGTTATCAATAATTCTCAATTAACATTATCTCCTTACTTTCAATTCCTTTCGATTGACCAATTTTGAATCGATGACTTTCTATAAAAGATAAATATTTCATACTGTTTAATAATGTAATTTTGGACTGGTAACAACTTTAATACTAACATTCGGGAACATATCACTAAATTGTTGGAAGATAGCCGAACATGAAGGGCATGGAGGGTTAACGTATAATGTAACCTTCTTTCATACTTTTTTAGTTCACTTTACTTTTTGTCTTTGTTTGTATCTAAGTC
>TARA_R110000796_G_scaffold250613_1_pt1 | contig 108493 bp, 101 predicted proteins | sample TARA_R110000796 | Tara Oceans TARA_R110000796 (sample SAMEA4397815) | marine metagenome | biome: Polar Biome; feature: [SRF] surface water layer (ENVO:00010504); material: water (ENVO:00002006), including particulate matter (ENVO:01000060) such as... | depth 5 m
TGAACCGCGAGTGCTGTTGCGATGACCTCTGATCGCTTTAACCAGATGACACCCGCATCCTGCGAATGCCAAATTCCAGATGGCAGTGCGGCGTAAAGTGTGGCCGGTTGCGATGCCGCACTGACCAGTGCATTCACGGGTTCACCCTCAGGTAGTGGTGCTTTGGAAGGTGCGGGCTTTCCAGAGGCAAGAGCATCCATGGCATCGCCCGGCTCAACATCTTGCCAACGGCAAAAACAATCGGGCACACGCGTCACAGCGATATCGGTTCCGGCATATAGCCAGATCCCGCCCATTCCGGTTGCCAGATCGACCGAAGACAGTGCTGTCAGATCTCGCTCGGCATCCATCAGCCATGGGCGGTCCATGACAAACGTCCATGACTGGCCGACATCGTCGCTCTGCCATAAGCCGTCACCGCGAATGGCGGCATAGATGGTATCGGGGGTTGTCGCCGCAGTTGTGATGGCAGTGACGGCAGCTTCTGGCAGTCCTTGCCCGCGCACATTCCAACTTTTTCCGCCATCAACAGACAGAACGACGCCGCCGGCATCCAGACCGCCAATTATGCGGTCCGGCCGTTCCAGATGTGTTGCAAGTGTGAGAATGGTGCCTGCCGACATCTCCGGCAGCGCTGTCCAGTTTTGGCCCCCATCGCGATAAAGAAGCGCTGAACCGCGTGCCACGATCAGCGCATTACCGTAAAAAGCGATTGCGCTGCTTGTGCTTTTATTAGCCGCAGCAAAGGCCGTTGCGGGCAACAGGCAGAACCCGGCACCCACCACGAGACCGTGAAGCAGCGCACGTCGGGAAACGGGACCTGCGACTATGGTATTTTTCTTCATATGCGTATTTCTCAAGGAGTTGGAGCGATCAGACCGTAATCCGAATCCTGCTCACAAGGGTCCTATAAGGTTTGATCTTCAGAGGCCGGGCACCCGTTAAAGCGGGTCGCTCAAGACAGGGGCGGATAGGCGCCTGCTCGTTGAGTAAAACTATGCTTTCGTGCATGTCGCGACTGCGCCAGGAAATACCGGCCAAAGCCGATAGTTTGGCACCTGTAGATCGGAAAACATGAGTTCCAACCCTGTCTGAAGAAGCTCTCAAGCCCACAATAAAAATTGCGGGCACGAAGCACGTCATGAGAAATCGCGGTGATGCCCCATGACACTGATATTCTCAAACCAAAACGGGTTAAGGAGATATCAGTTCAGAATGTTGGTTCTGGGAGGGAATGGATCGGGAGAGTTTGAGCGACCAGTGAGGCTGCCTGTCGGCCCGAAATGCTCGACTGAGGCGAGTGCAGGTATTGCAACTTGTACAGGCGAAATTGCGATAGTTGATACCTGAGGGCACGCAATATCGCAGTCAGGCATGATGTCGCCGCTGCCAGAACAATTCTGGCAATTGTCCATTGCCATGTCCGCCATCGGCATCCCGACATCCATAACAGCAGCGTTGACCGTCTGGAGACTTGTCCCGACGGCAAAAGCAGCGATCAAAAGTATGGTCAGAAGCCTGATACAAGCTAGCATACTTATAGTCTTATCCCAAGAATGAATATCTGTCGATAATAAATTCCCGTGAACATTCCTCTGTCAATCAAGAACATGTCTCTGCGCATAGTCCAGATGGGAAAGTCAGTGGGCTGCCCGACCTTCAAGAGGAAATGACCGCACTACATTTATCGACAGATTGCCCGCAAACTACGCTGGCAGATAGAGGAACAACTCATTGTGTCTACTCATCATTGGCAGGTTCGTGGTTCGGAAGCAATAAGTGCCTTCCTTTGTTGTTAAGGCCGTTTATTTCCGATTGGCCAGATAATCCCTAAAAACCAGAAGGGTTTCTTCGCTAGCATAGTGTTCCATACCTTCAGCGTCAATTCGAGCCGTCTCCGCACTAATACCAAGGGCACAAAGAAAACTTTCGACAATCTGATGGCGCTCCCGGCTTTGTCGGGCGAGCTTGCGGCCTTGGGCTGTCAGGAAGATACCACGGTAGGGTCTCTGTTTGATATATCCGTCAGAAGCGAGGCGCTTGAGCATTTTGGCAACGGTAGGTTGCGCAACGCCGAGCCTGCGAACAATATCGACCTGACGAGCTTCTCCGCCATCAGTTATCAGGTCGGCAATCAGTTCGACATAGTCCTCAACCAATTCATTTCGGCGACTATTCCGCGTTTGCCGAAAACTCTCTACTTGTACGTTTTCATCAACAAGGGCACTCGAAGGCGCTTCTTCTGTCTGATCGGTAAGCATGCGATTTCCTTGGTAGTTATCAGCAATAAGGTATAGCTAAAGCTATACCTTATTGCAATACAGCAAACTGTTGTCTGATTTAACAGGAACTGACGTGGTGATCTGTTTTAACATAGCTATTGCTATATTATAGAGTAAGTGCTTTTATTGATTGAAACCCCTGTATTAAGGAAACTCTCATGCGTCGATGGCTACCAGTAGTTCTTAACCGTCGGAGGTTCCTCGGAGCTGGCATCATCGCAACTGCGGGGGCGACCTTGGCTGCTCGGGAGACGCTTGGCCAATCGGACACATCACAGGGCACGAAGAACCATGATGGCGACAGATTGGGTAGCGGAAATATGTCGGAAATGCCGGGCCATGCTACTAACCATGGAACGATGATGACCGTTGGAGATGTCGACGAGGTGCGCAATGGCTTCGACACCTCAAAACTTCTTACCGATTGGGATACAGGAACGATCTCGCAGCTACCTGATGGACGGCGTCTGCGTACTTTCGAAATTGATGCCATCGACAAGGAGATCGAAATTGCTCCCGGTGTCATGTTCCCCGCATGGACATATAATGGCCGGGTACCAGGTCCGGCATTGCGAGCAACTGAAGGCGAGCGACTCAGAGTCATCTTCCGCAACTATGGCTCTCACCCGCACTCGATCCACTTCCACGGGATTCATTCGGCTCGCATGGACGGTGTGCCCGGGGCCGGAGTGGTTGGCCCAGGAGAAGAGTTTATCTATGAATTCGATGCCGAACCGTTCGGCTGCCACCTCTATCACTGCCACGCACTCCCCCTAAAACGGCACATCCATAAGGGGCTTTACGGGCTCTTTATCATTGATCCTGACCCGGGACGACATCCCGAAAATACTGATATCGCCAGATCCAGACTGCTAGGGACAAAGGAGAACAATCAGTGGCAGGAATTCGCAATGGTAATGAATGCCTTCGACACCAACTTTGACGACGAGAACGAGGTCTACGCGGTCAATACTGTTGCACATGCCTACGTGAAGCGACCTATCCCTGTGAGACGCGACAGACCGGTCCGCATTTACCTTGCCAATCTCGTCGAATTCGATCCGATCAACTCGTTTCACCTGCATGCGAACTTCTTCAACTATTTCGATCACGGCACCACACTAACGCCGACACAACTGACGATTGATACCGTCATGCAGTGTCAGGGGCAGCGAGGCATTATCGAGTTCTCGTTCGAGAATCACGAGCCTGGGCTCTACATGTTTCATGCGCACCAGTCCGAGTTCGCCGAACTGGGCTGGATGAGCTTTTTTGATGTTCAGGAGGCCAGAGCATGAGTGACACGGACCCTTTAGCCCCAAACATCGATGCTCGGGATGCTTCACCTCGCAACAAGCTGGCTCTGATCTGGCTGGTCCTGCCACTTGCAGCACTTGCCGCCGCTATTGCATGGCTCGTTACGAGCGATCTTTTAGGCAGTTTTGACAACGGTGTACCACCAGTAGAGAATTTAACCTTCGAGCGGACAATTCTGTCCTCGGACGGCATTGCCACTCGAGTTCGCGCCAGTGGTTCTGATCCGATGATGATTGCTCAGGTACTTGTGGATGATGCGTATTGGCAATTCGAGCAGACTCCTCCGGGACCCTTGAGCCGGGGGCAGAGCGCATGGATTCATGTGCCATATCCCTGGGTTCAGGGAGAAGCGCATGTGATCAAGACAATTACGAATACAGGGGCAACATTCGAGCATGAGATCCCAGTGGCGGTGACGTCGCCAACCCAGAGTAATGGCACGTTGCTCTTCCAAACCCTTCTTGGCGTCTTCGTCGGTATCGTGCCGGTATCTATTGGCCTCCTGTTCTATCCCGCCTTGCGCGGCGTCGGCCAGCCGGGCATGAACTTCCTGCTCGCCATGACTGTTGGCCTGCTTGCTTACCTCATGATCGACGCTGCAGGAGAAGCGTTCGAACTCGCCAGTCAGTCTGCTGCCATCTTCCAAGGGCAGATCATGGTTGTCTTCGCCTCGGCGGCAAGCTTTCTCATACTTATGGCTGTTGGTCGACGACATGGTGCGCCGACGGGTTTGGCTCTCGCCACATTTATTGCTCTCGGGATCGGGTTGCATAATCTGGGAGAAGGTTTGGCTATCGGTGCCGCCTTTGCGGCTGGCTCGGCCGGGCTTGGTACGTTCCTGATCTTGGGTTTTGCCATCCATAACATCACGGAGGGCATTGGAATTGCGGCTCCCATTCTCAAAAAGCGACCGTCGTTAATCACTTTCCCGGCTCTTACCCTTCTTGCAGGAGGACCTGCAATCATTGGTTTGTGGATCGGAAGTCTGGCAGCGGCACCGCAATGGTCGGCCCTCGCCCTGTCCATCGGAGCGGGTGCCATCTTGCAGGTTATCATCGAGGTCGGTTCCTATCTGGCCAGAAGCAACGGACGCGGCAGTGCAGCGCTTTATTCGCCTTCAGTGTTGAGCGGATTGATTTTTGGCGTTGCCTTCATGTACGCAACGGCAATGCTGGTGAAAATCTAAACCTTTCACTGTCGAATACAGCGCCTTCATGCATTCAGACGTGGCTCGAACACATGATAGAGCATTTAAAGGCAGTAGATTGACGATTGCATGCCCGGCAATCACAATCATCTTTGATGACAAGTCGCCGAATGCTTCCATAACGACTGCTATTGCACAGATGACAAAAGTCCCGGCCATTGGCAGACGTAAAAAATATACATGGAAAAAAACTAGGGCTTGTTGAGTATCACCGTCCATTGATAATGGCAGCGACAGCATAGATCATGGCGCAGAAGCTATCATCTGTCTTGTCGCTCCGCATGGCGATGCGTTTGAACTCTTTGAGTTTGCAAAAGAAGTTTTCGATCGGATGCCGCCATTTGTACACTTCAAGGTCGATTTCCACGGGTTCGAGGCGCTGCGGGCGCTGTGATATGCAAATCATGGCACCGCGTTCATTGAGTTCATCTATAATCCAGTTGCAGTCGAACGCCTTGTCGGCCAGCAAGCCGCCGAAGTCGATGCCGTGGATCAGAGGTTCAACGCCAATTGTGTCGTAGCGATTGCCGGGCAGAAGCTCAAAACGAACGAGATTGCCAAGCGCATCGGTGAGCGCCAGGGTTTTCGTCGTCCAGCCCCCTTTAGATTTGCCTACAGCCTGGCTTTGAGTCCCCCTTTTGAGCCTTGACCATGACGATGAACCTTGACGATTGTGGCATCGATCATCGCGTATTCAATGTCCGGTACACCGCTTAAGGCATTGAACATACGATAGAATACATCGCGCTTGACCCATTCGCGAAATCGCTTGAACACCGTGTTCCACTTACCAAAGCATTCTGGTAAATCCCGCCATGGGCTATCCGTGCGCGCAACCCACAAAACCGCTTCCATAAAAAGTCGACAATCACCGCCGGTACGCCCGGGATCAGTCGGCTTGTCCAAGCAATGTGGTTCCATCAACACCCATATTCGATCCGTGATCACAAACCGATCTTCATTCATCAAAACCTCCTCAAAAGGAAGCTTGAATCACATTCGAACCGATTTGTGAATCCCAATACTCAACAAGCCCTACACTGACGGGTGAAGAATCTGTCAGAGCCGCCGCTATTAAAGTAGACAGAATAGGTGGGGCAGTTTCTTGTTCAGGTTACTTGCCCCAAACCGCAATCATCTGCGGAAGATCAGATTATACGTCATTGAAGATCATATCGGTAAACCTGCCTGCCGCATCGACTTGCTCCACAAGTGCCTTGGCAAGGTTTTGCGAGTTTTCGGGCAATTAGCTTTGAACACGGGCGTCATCTTTTTTGGTATATGACAACATTTGTAGTTAGGATGCCGTTTGCTGAAGCGTAAGCTGGGGAATGCTTTTCATTTGACTGTTCCGACAGTCGCTGTGTTAGAGATGAGGCCATTGGCTTCATGGCATTACGCTTCCCAACCCCTCCGATACCAGAACGAACAGGACAAAGCCGCCGATGAAGGCCAAAGGTGAGATGTGGGTATCTTCTCCGCTTCCGTGAGCCTCGGATATCATGTCCTCGATGGCAGCGATCGTGAGAAGGCCTGCCGTGAACGTCAATGCCGCTAGTTTAAGCGCTTCTGATTGGTTCCTGAGCACGAAGTAAGCGAAGACGGTCGCCGAGAGTACAGGAATTGCAAAGGAGGCAGAGATCAACAGGCGTTTGCTGCGGGAAATCCCTTTGTCTTTCATGTTGGCGATCGTCGCGAACCCTTCAGGAACGTCCGCGAGGACTTGTCCTGTCGCAAGAACTATTGCAACCGACGGCGAGACTGCCGACCCTGCTCCGATCAGAAGACCATCACTGAACAGGTCAATGGACACTGCGATATAGATCATCCAGACACTTGTCTGACTGTTGTCTTCCTGCTTGCCTCGTCGCGTGTAGAGAGACTCCACGAACTTCTCGATACCTGTGTAGGCGATACCACCCAATGCAAAAGCAACGGCTATTACCCAGCCTGAAAGGTTATCTAGTGCACGTGGCATGATTTCAACAGCCACTACAGCAATTACAAGGCCAGCGGCCCCATGAAGAGCGTAGTTGAGATGGCGTCCTGTGACTCGAGATACCTCCGCGGCAAGACCACCACTAAAGTTCCCCAAGGCGGGAAATAGCGCTAGACCGAGGACCAGCCAGATACTATCCATCATCCTTCTCCCTTTATTAATTCCTGGGAGCGCCAATTTGAAACCGCAATCTTTCGCTACTCGTTGTTGTTCCGGTCTGACTTGGATGTTAAGGATTGTAACGATAGATAGCGAAACACAACCTTATCCATTTGTCCGGCTCACATCGATTTTCATTGCCAAAGCCAAACTCATACCATCAGCAAATGAGATAAGACAGTTGCTGCCAGATCGCTATCATCTCCGCGAAATCAGACTCTAAATTGGAGTGACTGCCGGAGACATTGATAATGGTTAGGGCGTTGCTATTCTTCTGATCTGGAAACGGTTCTTTCTGGCAAACCGTTCGGGCGTCCATATCACTTCGTCACAGTCACAGTACCTGTCTGATTTTGGGAACGGCTATGTCCCTTGACTCGTGAAAATCGATAACGCCAGCGAAAATTCCATCGGCGTCATAGACGAAAACACCTGCGGTATGATTCATCGTATAGCCGTTTTCTGTTGGAACTCGTTCGTATTTGGCCCGAAAAGCCCTTGCCGCTTTATCGATTTCATCAAGAGGACCGGTATAACCTTTGATGGAGGGATGGAAATTACGAACATATTCGGCCATTGCCTGAACGGTATCTCGTTGAGGATCGACCGTGATGAAAACCGCATGCAACCGCGAGGCATCCTCTCCGAGTTGTTCGAGCCAGCGAGTTATGTCGGATAAGGTCGTCGGGCAAATATCGGGGCAATATGTGAACCCGAAAAACACGAGTGTGGGGCTACCGATCCAATCTTCCGGGCCGACTTTCCTGCCGGAATGGTCTGTCAGTTGAAAATCCATCTCAGAAAAGGGAAGAGGCAAAGCGCTGATGCGTGTTTGACGCTGAGGGGCAGCTGGTCCATCCACCCGCCACCATCCCGTCAGCAAAGTTGCTACGAGCATGCTGACCGCTCCAGCAGCAGTCCAAACCATCTTACGCCTTGAGACAGGCATCGTTTACTCCTCTAATATGGCGTTAAAATGGGTTCTGTTTTCCAGCCTAACTGGAGTTTTTACGTGCAACATCCGTTCTTTTTCCAAGGTCGGGTAAGAGCAAGCACAATGCCCCGATCGTAATGAAAACATCTGCGCTATTGAAAACGGGCCAATGGTATTGACCAACGTAAAGATTAAGAAAGTCTGTCACTGCATCGTCATAGAGACGGTCTATGAGATTCCCTATGGCGCCGCCAATGATCAAAGTGATGCCGATGATCTCGTTCATCCGTTGCGCCCGCCAGAGCCAAATAATCAGGACACCGACGATTCCAATCGCCAGGCCAGATAGAACGATGGGGCCCCAACGACCAAGGTCATCAAGAAGACCGAAACTGACACCTCGGTTGAAGACGAGGACGAGATCGAAGAAGGGCAGGAGAGGAATACGGTGCGGCGGATCCATGATGATCGTCTCTACGGCCCACTTTATCGTCAGATCCACTACCGATAAAAAGGCGGCTCCCGCCAAGGAAAAGACGAATACAGGCAACTGCAACGGATATTTGCGGTTCTTATCCATTGCCTCATCCCTCTTCCAGGATATAGGACTCATCCTGTGCTGTATTTTTCGGAGCTTTGATTTTCAGATCCTGCAACAATCGTTTAGCGGTCCGCCGGAACCGTGCAAGCTCGTCATCTGTCAGTATCTGTCGTGAGGATAGCTCAACGGTCATCGGATTTACCTGCTTACCGTCTTGCATAACCTCGTAGTGCAAGTTAGGACCGCTGACCAGGCCGGTTGCGCCGACATATCCTATGACTTCGCCTTGCCGAACACGGCGCCCCTGCTCAACGTTGTCCTTGTACTTGCTGAGATGAGCGTAAGCTGTGGAGTATCTGTTATCATGCCGGATACTGATATATTTCCCAAAACTTCCTTTGCGTTTCAGCTGGGTAACAATACCATCTCCTGCTGCGAGCACCGGCGTCCCCCGCGGGGCAGCAAAGTCTAGACCTTTGTGCATCCGTGTGTAACCGAGCACAGGATGTTCTCGCTGGCCAAACAGCGATGAAAGTTGTCCACCATCAACCGGGGTCTTTATCAGGTTCGTTTGAACGCTGTTACCTTTAGCATCGAAGAAGCCGGTAAAGCCTTCTCTGGTTTTATATCGGAAGTAGCTCAGTTTACGGTCGGCGAGGGTAACAGAGACGTAACTTAGCTTCCCGGGATGAGCTTGCTCATAATCGCCATCATCAAATCTTTCATAGCCCAGCGCGAAGCGATCACCTTCGCGAATATCGCGTTGAAAATCGACGGCCAGCCCCATAACATCATATAATTGCAACAGAATAGACTGTGGTACTTCTTGTTTGCGTACTGCTTCGTAAAGACTGGTATCCACCACGCCTGAAACAGATATCAATCTGGCGGAATGTTTGATTTGTTGGGTTTGTGCATCAAAACTATTGGAACTGGTGCGCTGGACAAAAATCAGACGATCTGTCTCGGGTAGCAGAGTCAAATTTTCGAGGCGGCGTTCTTTCGCTTTTTCGGAGACTATACTGACAATCAAATCCAGTCTTTGCCCCACCTTTAGCGTACGGAGGTCAATCAATCCCTTCAGCCTGTTTATAGCCGCATATGCTTCGCTAGTGGGAATGCCGGCTTCGGTCAGCACGCCCAGCAGCGTATCCCCGGGGGCCAGAACCAGAGGTATGGTCATTTTGGTCGCCTCTTGCCGGATGGATGTCTGTTCTGGACTTGTATCTTCCCGCTGGGCATGATCAGTATCAAGGAACGCTGCGGCGGATGCCGACACATTCTGTTCTTTGATGTCCGGGTTTCGGGAAAAAGGCCACTCCAAAAGCATTATGATTGCCGTGATCCCCATAACTCCAAAACCGGTTAGACCATATACTTGAGTAGGCATCATTCCTCAGGCCCTGAAGCACCCAGACTGTAGATTGGAACCGACACGTTTACCCGGCCTGCCTTCTCGAAAATCAAGGTCATTGGAAACCGTTCACCTTCTACCAACGCTCTTTGCAACCCAATGAGCATTATATGCAACCCTCCAGGAGCCAGTTTAACAGCATCCTTCGCGGGTATTTCCACCGGACCAGCTGGCGACATTGTGGAAACGTTATCATTGGTCTTTATCTCATGAACTTCCGGCATGCTGGAAATTTCGGTTTCAATGCCGGTCAATACGTCGGCTGATGATCCTTCGTTTCTGATCGTGATATAAGCAGCTGATGGGCGAGATGTACCAATAGAAGCGCGGGCCCAAGGTGCTTCAACAACCAGATCTCCACCCCTAACAGACTCAGCAGTCGCCGGAAATGCAAACAGAAGGAATAACAATGACGAAAGAGTGTTGAATAAAACTCGAGACATAGTGAACCTCATAATCTCTGTTGGACGTCTGCTGCAATTTTTTCCGGAGACGTTCCGTAGCTGTAAGTACGGACAAATACACCTTCTGGCGAAATCAAATATACTGCGGAAGTGTGACCCATGGTGTAGCCATCCGGAGCAGTTTCCTGTGGCAGCTTCTCGAAAAAAGCCTTGAAAGATTTAGCCGTCGCCGTGACTTCAGTCTCGGTCCCGGTTAACCCCACGATGGACGGATGAAAAGCAGAGACGTATTCTGCCATTGTTTCTACCCGGTCTCGTTCAGGATCAATTGAAATAAACAACGGTTGGGTCTTTTGGGCGTCCGGGCCAAGCAGGTCCATCAATTGTGCAAGTTCACCAAGTGTCGTCGGACAGATATCCGGGCAGTTGGTAAACCCGAAAAAAACCAGAAGCCATTTGCCACGATAAGTTTGCTCCGTGACGGCATTTCCCTGGTGATCGGTTAGCGAAAATTCCGGACGAAGTGTGTCCGTGTTTTGCGATAACTCACTCACAAAACGTTGATTGCTACCCTGCGATGTGTACAGCCAGAGAAAGGCTGCCGATGCAACGACGACAGCTCCCCAAAGGGTAAGGCGTACAGTTTTCAATTTTTTTCCACCTCTGCCTTGACCAAATCATTCAGTTGTTGAGCACCGAACTCTGTCAGCGGCTTCCCGTTCACGAAGAATGTTGGCGTCTTGTTCACGCCGACTGCGCTGACATCCATCGCATCCATGTTCATCGTTCCCACAATATCGGGCATTTTCGCATCCGATTTTGCTTTTGGGATATCAAGACCTGTGCCATCCAGAACTGTCCACGCGCTATCCGCAGGTCTTCCATGGGGCGCCCATCGAGGTTGAGTTTCCATGAGGCGTTCAAGAACCGGTTCAAATTTACCCTGCAACCGAGCGGCTTCAAGAATACGAACGGCTTCCTCCGATGTTGGGTGAAACGCCGCATATCGAAGTATCAGGCGCACCTTGTCAGGATACGTCGACATGATTTCCTTGACGACGGGATAAAATGCCCGGCACGCTTCGCAGGCAGGGTCAAAAAATTCGACAATGGTAACTGGCGCGTCATCAGGGCCCAGCATAGGAGCGTGCGGTCGCACAAGTGGCGCGCTGTTTGCGTCCGAAGGTAAAGGGGGCGACAGGTTGTCACTGACAGGTTGATAAAACATCGCGCCGACGGCAAAAGCACCAAGAGCGACGACGGCAGTACCTGCTACAAAGGTTCGGCGGTTCATGTCGAGGCCTTTCTGAATGGAATGGTGAGCAAAAGAATAATTGCGGCAAAGGCAGCGACCGAAAGAAACGGTAACGGCAAAGCTCCGAACAAGGTCTGCTCATTTCCGGTACAGGACGGTCCTCCTCGTGAACAGGGTTGCACCGTCTCAGGTATAATTCCCAAAAACAAAAGACTGTGCCACAGAGCTACAAGGCCTCCAATCACTGCTATCGGCAATGCATAACGGCGAACTGCGTTGTCAGACAGGTAGGCAGCAATACCTAGTATAATGGTGAGGGGAAACATTGCGATGCGCTGGTACCAGCACAGAACACACGGTGTCCGTCCCATGATCTCGCCAAGGAATAGCGCGACAAGAGTAGATACAAGCGCGACTAACCAAGCCATATAGAGAGCGTTTTTTTGTGTTTGCACGGTAGGCATCTGATCATTTGTCCTAGTCGGCAGAATCAGTTTCAACGGAATATCGGCTTTCGCGAACTGCCTGCGTAATAATCTGCAACGCTGACCAAAGGAAAATCCTGGTCGTTACGCCAGCGACGACCAAGTCCGGCCATGCGGTGCCTGTAACAAAGACGCCGCTGGCTGCTAACAAAACGGCAACATTTCCAATAGCGTCGCGGAAACCTTCTGACGCACCCTAGAATTTTGGTTCGTTATCATCGCAGCTGGCAGATATGATTGTCTCAAAACTCTTTGATACATTCCCAATTCTCACGAAAGGTACTATCTCTAGTAGCTATAGGTTCAAGGAGAAAATAAGAATGATGAACTTGCTCACAATCGGCCGCGCGGCTGAAGCCGTCGGTTGCAAGGTGCAAACAATTCGGTATTACGAGCAGATTGGCCTTTTGCCATCTCCATCCCGATCCGGAGGCAATCAACGACTGTATGACGAAGAAGCAATCAGACGGCTTAGTTTCATTCGTCATGCGCGAGAGCTTGGCTTCCCATTGCAAACCATTCGGGATTTGATAAGCCTTGCTGACAATCCCGAATACTCGTGCGAGGCAGCGGATGCGATAGCAAAAAAACAGTTGGAGGATGTTGATCGGCGTCTAAAACGACTTCAGGCGCTTCGACGCGAGCTTGAGCGTATGGTGGAGCAATGCAAAGGAGGGCGGATTGCAAATTGCCGAGTGATAGAGACGCTTGGCGATCATACTCTGTGCGAAGCCAAGAATCATGACATACCTAAAGTTTGACCATGACAATTCCTTGCAAAATCACTCTTTGCGATGTCGCTATTGATTGATACAGGCTGTAAGAAGTTCTGCAGCTATTCCCTTATTGATTGGTGTGATATGACATTCGTTTTCATTAGCGAGGTTAGGTGTCAGTAATAGGAGCGTTTTCCGGTCTAATCGTCAGTGGCACATAATGTGATTTCACGGCGATGATTTCGATCTGGCGGCTATTAATCTGATCTCGTTCGCAGATAAAGTGGCTTTGGCACACGTGATAAAATCACTTTATCTGAACCAGAAATGCGCGATGAGTGCGAGTTTGGCCGCCGATAAGTGCAATCCTCTACAGTTAGCCATAGACCTTCTTGCATCCAAAGATCGGAGACCTGAGATGACTGACGCACAAACATGCCCGCGCAAGCGAGCTCAAGAAATTCTGTTTGCCTGGTTTGCTTTTCAAAGGTCGCTTGGCGCGCGTATCAATGTCATTGATAACAACACGATTGACACTCCCGCCAGCACAGAACTGGTGGTGCGCCTTCTTGCCGATCTGGCAGCCCAGCTCGAGAACTTTCCTGAGATCATTGCTGGCCATTTGCCCTATCACGATGACCCGGCGGAGAATACCGCTCTCGCTGAGGTGCTTCATCAGGAATGCATGGGCATCCATATCAGGCTCCAGACACTCTCAGTGCCGGCACGGTGGATAAACCCATTAGACAATGACAACGTCTGGCCTCAATGGAAGAGGTTCTGTGATCTGGTTGCCGAATACATCAGTCGACGACGCTTATACGGCGAGTTCATCGGAAAGGAGCAGAACACATCGCAATGGCGTGAGCTCTTATTGCGCATGGCAAAACCAAGCCTTGGAAAGATTATCAATCCACCCCGCATATTCCGCTGGCTCGGCATGAGAAGTACATGGGTAAAATTGGCCCCGCTGCCACACCGCGAACCAAAAAGTCTTGGCCCACTCGTTCTGAATGAAACTGACAACGAATTTCTTCAGCGACAAGCGTATCAGCGTTGGGTGGCAGAGGGCCCAATGATCCAGCTGGAAGGTCCACGCCCATGACAGCCAGATGCACTCTTAACGGTCACGGCTTCCAGTTCCTGTTCGACGCCCTCCTCAACAACGCCTATGCCAAGTTGAAACGGCAAAAGAAGAAGGCGATTCACCCCTTGTTATGTCCTTCAGAAAAATTTCCAGGGCTTCATGAGTTGAGCGCACAGGACCCAAGACCTGCTGGGACGTTTTTTGCAGATGCCAATGCATACCTTGATCTTGAATTCTCCGACGATGCTATCGCCAGCATCCAGTCAGTGCTTTTGGAGGAGATGCAAAGGGCGCGCCAGATATTGCGGGAGTGCGAAAACCACCCTCAACCTTGGAAGGTCTTCAATATCCCCGAAGCGCTGAATGCACAGCTCGAAGAGTTGCTCTATTTCGCCCGCTGGTTTCAATGTGACCTCAACCCAGAAGACGATGCACTGGCGCAACAAGTTATGGAGCGTCGCATTCAAGGAAATGTTCCTGGATGCAGCGACCTGACCACCACAGTGCCTTTGATCCCCAAAGTCGCGAGTGAAAGCTTCGAGGAACTGGTCACCAGGCATTTGCAGGCGCTGCCGACTGAACGATGGAACGAACTTCGGGCCTATGCGGCAGATTCAAACAATCCAAACGATATCCTCGAGGCGTTTGACCCCGACTTGACGCCGGAACGACTGGTTAACGAGTGCATACTTGAAGTCAGTGGCCCCTTGATGTCCGACTATCTCAAAGGGAACTATGAAACATCGGCCGACAAACTTGGCGAAGTCGAGGGGAAACCGGTTTACTACATCAACGCGGGAGGGTTTTACATTTATGAACACCCAAATGGTCACTGCCTGCAGGTCGATATCACATTCCCGGCTACGCCCCCGGGCTGGTAATTACACATCCGTGCAGGCCGGTTTGGCGGGCACACTGCCCGCCTCCTCGATTAAGTCAGATAACCGTGATATGTCGCCCACTGCGTCACCATAGAGTCCACCTTAGCCAGGTGATCAAGATTGCGGGCGTGAGCACAGGTGATCAGCTTGCCAAACCAAGTGTCACTTACGCCTGCCATCGCGTGACGGGCGGTAAGATCAGCTGTAAATTGGAGACGTTGCTGAGCATCAGCAATCAGGTTCATCATCTGTTGGAATGTCGTCGTTTGAATATTCATATGTTAAATCCTCTTTGGGTTACGGAGCACAACATGTGCTCACATATCTATTTATGCGAAATGCGATTTTGAGGCCCAATAAGGGGCAAAAAGGCTGTTTTCACTTCCGGTAATCGGTTGACTGCAATCTGGAGGATCATCAATGGCGCAGCGTGCTCGAAATCATGAAACCAACGTCTATGCCTTTCAGGCATCTGATGAGCTCTGGACGCTTTGGAAACGGGAAGCCAAAGATGGACGGTTGACCCTACCTTGCTGTGGCGGCACGGCTGTACCTCGCGAGCATCCAATTACCGGAACCAGGTTCTTTTCTCACGCTCCTTACGCCGCACGAACATGCGAATGGAAGGCAACCGGCGCTCTGCATGAAGATCTCGTGAATGAGGCCTGTGCGATCCTCGACAAGTTGGGTTGGAAGATCGAAACAGATTGCTGGATCGAGAAAGTCGCGATCGACATTCTGGCAATCCATCGGGAAAATGGTGATAAGGTCGCCTTGATGATCGAAACCGCATCAAAAGCCGACCGGCCAGACGATGTCCTGATTTCCGAAAATGAAAGCCTTCACAACACAGAACTGCGCAGTGCGCTGTGGCTCCTTCCAGGTTCGCGGATCGGCGTGCTGGATTATCAGCTGATCGCCCTTCCCTATCAAAAGACCGACGATTATTCGGAAAATACAATCCGTATGGTTGCTGATCTTCTGCACGAATGGTTCGAGCGCATCGATGAAATCGTCCCGATGCAAGTCGCGGCCGACAATTCCAGAAACAGAAAGCGTGACATTCATCAGCCCTATGGTCCTAAGCCAACACTGCCAACTCCACCGACACGGGTGGATCAGGATCCTGAGTGGCAGGACGGAAACGGAAGTGTGGGGTCCCCGCAGGCAAGATTAGAACGCCTTATCAGGCTGGCCCATCGATGGCTCGGCGATCAAAAGGCGGATCAATGGTTGAAGGAAGAGCATGCCGACCTTGGCGATACACCGATCCGAGCAGCTCAGTGCTCCGCTACTGGATACTTGCAGTGTCAAAACGCATTGAAAGATGTTTTTCTGTCGGAAATGACACAGGATGACCTCTTCTAGAAAGTCCCCTACCGGCATACTCGAACAAAACTCCATATGGTGGACCTCTTCAATCTTCTTTCAGACGAGTGGCCGGTTTGATGTTCTAGGCAGACGCTTTTCTAAAATGCAGCAATCTTTTTGCCGACAAGAAGGGAAAGCGGAACAAACTGATAGGGTTGTTCGAATACCCGACTGTCCACCGAGTTATCGCGGTTGTCCCCCAGCACGAAAACATGGCCGGGTGGAACGTAATACGTGTCAGTCGTGTCACGCGCCCCGTTATCCCCATAGGTCTCAATGATACGGTAACTTGTCGGGCCATCCGGCTCAGTTTCCAGATATTGCGGCACCTTGATCGGTGGAGCCGTCGTGCGATTAAGAGCAAAGTCTTGCACCTGTCGGCGCGGCAAACGCTTCCCATTCAAATAGACGCGACCCTGGGCAATCCGAACGCTATCTCCTGGCATTCCGATCACACGCTTGATGTAAAACTGCGAAACATCTGACGGAAGTTTAAAAACAGCAACGTCGCCTCTCTTTGGGAGGGCTGCAAGCAGATGTGTGTTGGTAAAGGGCAGCCTTGTTCCATACGTGAACTTCGACACAACAACCACATCGCCAGCGATCAGTGATGGTTCCATAGAGTCTGACGGGATCATGTAAAGGTCGAGGACGGCGAAACGAAATCCCCAAAGCGCAAGCCCAACAATAAGAGCTCGTTTAGCTGCCCAGCGTAAGCCGCTCGATACCGCTTTTTCTCTCACTCGCCTCAAGCTCCTATCTGAAAATAACGCCCCTCAGTCTACCGAAGGGGCGTGCTCTATGCAGTATTATAAAAACGCAATTGCAATTTTTCTTGTAGTTTAATATTTTTAAGGCAAATCCATCATTCATGGGAGGTCGTTTTGCCCCAATCACAGATTGATCCGGACCTATTTGCCTTACGTGCATCTGCCCAGCTCAGAGCTTTCTTGCAAAGCCTGCGCGATGGCGGGGAAGCCATCACTGTCAGCAAGGGCGAATGCTTGCGCGGGCGAATGCCTTTAAACTTAAAAACAGATGCTCAGGGGAATGCATGACCGCAGGCGCATCCTCTGCCACCTCCTTCTTTAGACGCATGTCCCCGGTTGTTCTGCTTGCTGTGTCGGGAGGATGCCTTTTCTACCCCGTTGCAAGCCAATATTTCGGCGTGGCCGGTCTTGGGTGGGCATGCGTTTCACTCGCTTATACATGCTGGTGTGGATTGAAGACCTATCAGGACAAAAGCCGCACCGGATTTCCGAAATTGAATTTCAGTCTCAGCTTTGAGCCACGTAAGGAAGATTGACCATGGAAACGACCCAAGCTCAGAACCCCTCAGATACTAGTTCGACTGACGGACCATCTCAGTCAACCAATGCTAGTCAATCACCCCGGAAAACACGTCGCTCAACGAGCACTGTGGCTGCCTCACGCGCAAAACTCGATACAGCGATTACCAGTGCACAGGAAATGCTCGATGAACTGCGCACCTGGATTAACGCGCATTCACCCGCAAGCAGCCAAATACCAACCAAGTCCGCTGCGGCGCTGACATCGCAATTGCGCACGAAACTCGATAAGGTCTCAGCAACACAGTCCGATCATGAGACGGCGCGCGCGACCGCGGCGACATCGACGCTTGCATCCCTCATTTCAGTCATTGATCCGAACATTGATCTCGAAGACATCGATGACATGATCAAGGAAGGCAAGTCCTCCAAGGAACTTGCTCGTGCACTAAGTGCAAAACTGTCCGAGGCTGCAAATGTCTGAGGAAAACGATGCAAGGCTTGAAGAGCTCTTTGGCACAATGCCAAGGGCTGATGACATCTCAGTCGTTACCGACGACATTCGTCAATGGTTTGCACGGCAGAACGTACAATTAACCCCGGAAATTGAGTATGGCATTACCATGCAGGTCCATGAGGCCGGTGCTGCGATGCCATGGCTTGTCCGGGCCCATGCTGACAGCACACGCATTGCCAAGAGCAAGCCGGTTCAGAATGTGAAAGAAGAAAAAGCAACCAGTGATCGCTTCTCGATCCTGATCTTTATTCTTCTTGTCTGTATCGCGGCCGCCTCCTTCATGCCGATTATGAAGGTGTTTCTTGTCGCCGGGCCCATAGGGGCAATCTGCCTCTGGTTCTTGATCAGACAGGTGCGGACAAAATGAGCAGCTACAGCGGCCCCTTTTTCAATGAGCTCTATCATATTAAATATGCCTTCTCGACGGGTGTATTTGATACGTTAGCCCCAGCCATGCTGAGCTTTATGCGGACCGGCAGCACGCTTTACATCTCGCTGGTTTTTCTCAGCATGGTTTTCCAGCCCGAGAAGGGAAAAGAAAGAGCCGAAGGGCTTAAGGTATCCATTGCCTGCTTTACGATCGCCATCATTCTGCTGTCTCAAGTCGGAAGCACCTCCGTGGTCCTCCAGGTCTTCTGGGCCATCGAGGATATGTCTCTCGCTATTGCAATTGAGATACTCCGCGCTCTCCCAACCTATGCAACATTATCTGACTTACCTTATGCGATGGACACCCAGGGAGCGACCATCCTCGTCGGCGGACAAACAATCGTGAATGGCTATGCTGTTCTTGCTGATCTGATTGAGCAGCAGATGTTTGATGTTTTGCTGATGATGAAGGATATTGCCTATGGCAATGGCACCATTCTTAGCCCTGGTGCTGTTGCCCGTGTGATCATGAGCATTATTGGCACACTACCTTACCTGTTTGTCCTTGGTATTTTTGCAGCCTTCATGGCTGAAGCCATGTTTAAATATGTCGCAATGGCAACGGCCACCCCCATCCTCATCGCCCTCTTCCCGGTAAAGTTCTTCCGACCTTTCAGCACAGCTGGCATACGCATTCTCATTGGCGCATTCTTTACCCTGGTTTTCGCTGCCGGCGCCATGGGCTTTACGATGGTCGCGATTGCAAACTTCAAAGACGATATTGAGACGAAACTTAGTTCTTCGCGAAATGCTGGTCTAGATGGGTTAGTCTATAAGGTTTGGTGTGATCCTGGCTTTGCATGGGCCCCTCCTCGTAATGCTGTAGGCGCACTAACCTATTACGACCAAACCTCTCCATCGTTACAAAGCCTAAAGTTAACGCAGCAGCAATGTGCTCAGGCAGAAGAGTTATCCAGAGAGGGCGACTGGATTGTCTTTTCCCCCGAATATTTAATGCTGATTGTCGTAGGGTTCCTTTCTGTTCTCCTTCACTTGTCAGCTAAAACCTTGGCGTCAAATATTTCAGGTGCCAACGATGGACCCGGTCCGGCAGCTGCTGTTGTCATGGGTGCAAAAATGGCCGCTGCCGGGGGCGCTGCCGGTGCCATGAAATATGGTGGCGGCGCCTTGTTCGGGGGTGGCGGGGCTGGTGCCAGCATGAAAGACATCATGAGAGGCAATAAAAATGTTACGGCGGGCGGTATGCAAGGTGTTGGTCAATCGCTGGCAGCACATGGTCTGGTCGGCTCAGCAATCGGTGCCGCGACCAACCCGTTTCGCGGCGGGTCACGCCCACCCAACCCGGCAAACCCAACTGGGGGCAGTCCAATTGGCAGTAACCGCTTTTCAACCGGAGGCGGTAATGGCAATATGATGGGCTCGCCGCAAGAGAGAAAAGAATTCGCCGACATGATGACCAAATCGTTTACCCAGGCGATGCGCGAAAGCGGCATCGGTCGCAACCGTGATGGCTCCTGAAGAATAGGACTAAGAACATGCTTCGCTTTATGATGCTCGTACCCGTCGTTGCCGTACTCGCTGGTTGCTGGTGGGATGATGCCCCTGAAATCTACAAAGTAACAGTATCTGTCATTGAAGATGGGTCTGATATCCAGTCCCACGAATTCATCTGTGATTTTCGAGGCCAAACGGCAACACGCAATTGCAATGAACAGTTCTTTTACCGCGACAACCATCTTCGCTTGGTCCCCGATCAACGGGCCACAACTCCTGAAGCCGTTGCTAAAGCCTTGGACCTGACCCCGGTGTTGCAAGAACTCTACCTTCATATGGGCTCCTTAATCGAGGTAGCCATATCCGCCCATGGTCGTAAGGATGACCGCTACATGATCTCTGTAAGTAGCCCTGGCGGCTGGTATGAGAAAAACAGGGCAGATGCAAAAAATGAGTTCGGTAAAGATGTTTACATCTCTTCAGACTCAGCTTTGAGAGAAGGCTGGGAAAACCCGCTCGTTCCGCGTGAGGAAATTCATATTCGCAGGCTGACAGATATTTATAACCAGGCCTTCACCCATGGAAAAGCAGGGACAGTTGCAGCAAAAGAAATTAGAACATTGTCTGATTTTGATGCCAGAATGAATGCTGTAACACTCGAAGCCATTACGCCTTACAAACCAGCAAAGCTGTCTATCACCTGGACGCCGATTGATGAGGAAGACATCACGCGGACTGATAAGGTAAGCTGATGGCTTATATTGCCTGCCCCTCACCTGATCCTTTGCACCCGGTCTATGCGCAGGTTTCGCAGTTGCCCGACGAATGGAGTGCCATACGGGTTGGTGATGGGTGGGCCGTGCTTGAGCCTTCGCGTGGATGGTATCAGATTGATGAAATCCCCGCGGACATCAGACAGGAACTCCCTCCCCCGGCCGGGACGCTGACCAGCAGTTTCCTGCCCGGGCTGATTGCCGCCAACCTGCAAAACATGCCAGGGAACCTTGACAATCTGCCTATCGGCTGGTTCTCCAAGGCCCACAAGGCGCTGAGCCGGACCGGATCGCCTCAACAGCCTCGATCTGTAGGCACAAGCGTGACGGCACAGAAAATTCGGGGCAAGCCAAAGGTGGATCGGGCAGCCTTGCGCGAAAGCAGGCTGGCGCTGGAAAACGCCTTGGCGGGCGTTTACCCCGACCCCGAGAAGGCCCGCATCCGCATCGAGCGCTTCTGTAAAGGAAAAGCCGAGACGGATTCCTGCATCAAGATTCTTCAAAATAACCCACAGCGTTTCGGCACACCTCACCCGATCCGGATCAGATGGTGGTCAGACACAATCGGCCCATACCTCAAAGACCTGCAGGAGATCTTGTCATGATCCGCTTTTTGTCTGCCCTCTTGGGGCTGATCGTTGCCGCAGCTCTGTCGATTGGCGTCATATATGCGCTGTTTGATATCAACTGGCTGTCCGCAGCACACCGCGCAGGGCTCGCTCAGCTGTTAAGCTTGCCACTTGATGCTTATAAGGTCGGCCACTTGTATTTGCTGATCACGCATGTTGCGTGCCTTCTGGTGCTGGGTGCCGGACTGGTTCTTGGCGCGAAGCTCCTGCCCGAACCTCTCCGGTACCTGGCGTCGCATGCCGGGAAACTGAGATACCTTCTGTACATCTTCTACCCTCTTTCCCTTGCGTCGCGGTCAGCTGGCAAGGGGGTTGGAAGAATGCTCAAGGTCCGAATTCCCAAACCACGCATTGAGGCCAGTGTTGAATGGGTGACTTCGTCCCCGCGCCCCTTTCAGCAAGAAACCACGGAGCCGGAAGCACCCCGCGGGCCGATCTCCATCTCGCTTGATCCAGAAAAGCCCACAACCACAGAGACTAAACCAGCCGCACAAGAGGACGAAAGCCCGGAGAGCAGCGCGTCGGGGCTCGTTTTCTCGGACCCTATGGCCGAAACCAGCCCTCCCGCCCGGCCACCACGGGCATTCCAGCCGGATGCCGGCATCGCCGTCGTGATCGATCAGCTCCAGGAGCTTGGATATGACACAAGGGCAAATCTGCTGATTAATGCCTCAGATGGTGGTTTTTCCGCCGATATCTTCGACGACAAGCCCGAAGCTACCGTGGAACTGGTTGCCGTTGACGAGCAATCGATCCATCTGATTGAAACCCTGGACCTTGGTGGGGAAGAATGGACGGTTGAAACCATGGCCGAAATGCATAATCGCCCATGGACTGATGCCAAATGGCGCTGTGCCAAAGCCGAGATTGCATGCCCGGTGAGCAATCTCACGCGCACGCGTGAGCGCTTCAGCGCTGCCCTGCTCGCTCGGATGGGCATGGATACGGACCAGGTCATCAGCCTGCTGATGGTCCGAAACGGGACGTTTGCCAACCTTGATGCCCTGACCAGCTATGCCAACGCGGAAGATATCGAGATCCTCTGGTTTGACAATCCTGAGACGATAGAACCGGCCCTAGGAGCCGCAGAGGGTAAGATGCCACCTGTCCTGCTCAGCATAATGACCCAGACGGGCCGACGCGCAGCGTGATCCCCTCAGGAATAGAATGACATCGATCACCAAAGAACTGGCCCCGACACTCGTTTCTATCAACGCCACACATGCCGAAGATCCATTCTCAGGCAAATGGCTGGTCTATCTGCAACCGGAAGAAACCCGAACCTCCGATGTGAACGGGCACCTGAGCGGTGCGACCTTGCGCGTCTACTGCTGGATCATCCTGCGACCCAATCCGCAGGCCCACAGGCCCACACGTGGCTGTTACTTCGATGCATCATACTCCGCACGGGATAACCTTGCCGCCGTTGTCGATTCAGTTCTTTTTCTCGATCCTGATGAGTTGCGGGGTCTCGGTTTAGGATCCCTTATGATGAACCAGATCATTGAATGGGTACGTCAATGGCCAGATGCGCGGGTGAAAGAGATCGATATTGGCATCAATAGGGAAGTGGCCCGGCGTCGAGAGCGCTTTTACGCTAAATTCGGATTGGTTTTCGCGAAGGATAGCAGCCTCGAACATAGCCCCCGGATGCTCCCGGTCCTTGTCAAGGAACTGGACACAGCATCCATTCCCGACAGTCTGGTGTTACACAATATTCCAGGCATTCTGCTGAGGCTTGCCAATCAGGCCCGCGACACACAAAGAACTCTGGCCACACGCGAAAGCGCTCTCGAAGAAGCCATCAAGTTTAGAAAGCAGTTTTTCTCGCGGCCGCTCTGCATGGGTTTGAAGTATTTTTTTCAGATAAACCTCCCGTGGCTATCGATCCTTACAGTCATCGGGGCGCTTGGCATATTCTACTGGCTAAGTTCGTCGGGCTGATCAGGTCAGCGCATCCTCAACGTCCGGGCACGCCTCTTGGATCTTATCAAATGTACAATATACTAGACAATTCGATGTATCTTCATGATAATGTCTTGTATATTGGACTTAAGGTAGGGTCATGGATATCTTCGAGATCGGCACAGAAATTCGTAAGCAGCGACAACAGCAAGGCATGCGTCAGGTGGACCTTGCCGCAAAAGCGCGGATATCCCGCTCCATATTGGTTGCTCTGGAAACCGGGAAGCTGCCCGAGCTTGGTTTTGGCAAGATTTGTGCTCTGCTTGCCGCCCTTGGACACACTCTGACGATCGCGCCAGCTAAATCACGGCGCCCAACCCTGGAAGATTTGAGAAATGATCAAAATTTGGAGTGATAACCGTCTTGCAGGGTTGCTGGAACGCCGAAATCAGCGGGGTAGCACATTTTCCTATGATCATGGAGCAGAGCCCGAGCGTGCGGTTTCGCTGACCATGCCCGTGCGGTTGGACGCCTGGCGTGACGACCATCATCTCCTGCCCGTTTTCGAAATGAACCTGCCAGAAGGTTATCTACGGGAACGCTTGCGCCAGCAATTTGCCAAAGCACTGGGGCATTTCGATGATTTCGACCTTCTGACGGTTGCCGGTCGCACCCAGATGGGGCGGCTACGGTACACCGGACCCGATGACACGCTCAGCGAAGACGTGCCGTTTCAGTCTGTCGATGAGATCCTCAAAAGCCGCCGGGATGGAACGCTGTTTGACGATCTGCTTGAGCGGTTCACAGCCCACTCCGGTATATCAGGTGTCCAGCCCAAGGTACTTGTCCGAGATAACATGAGCGATATCGGCACCCGACTGTCACAAAGCTTCCGTGGCGCAACCCATATCGTCAAACTCTGGGATCCCAAAGAGTATCCAGAACTGGCAGCAAATGAATATTTCTGCCTGCGTGCAGCTCAGAATGCAGGGCTGCGTGTTCCCCGCTTTCAATTGTCGGAAGGTGGGGAGGCGCTGGTGCTTGATCGCTTCGACCTCACGCGCGACGGCACCTATCTTGGCATGGAAGACTTCGCGGTGTTGAACGGGCGTGGCACAGATGACAAATACCGTGGCAGTTATGAGACGGCAATCATCAAACGTGCGGCTGATTTTCTCGGAGAAGGTCGTTTTCGCGAGCAAGCTCCGGAACTCTTCAAACTCCTGGCACTGAATGCGATCTTGCGGAATGGCGATGCTCATCTTAAGAATTTCGCCCTGACCTATTCATCAGTCGATGACGCGCCCACACTTGCGCCGGTATATGACATTGTTACAACCTCGGCCTATATGCCGCGCGATCAGATGGCTTTGACCATTGATGGCAGCTCGAAATGGCCCGATCGTGACAGACTGATAACCTTGGGCAGACGTCTCAACCTGACCCCGGCTTATGCCGGTGAACTGATTGATCAGGTTGCCGAGGCAGTTGATAGAACGCGCGGCGAGATCCAGACCTACATGAACGAGAAGCCCGCCTTCCGTGAGATCGGCACGCGGATGCTCGCGGCATGGGAAGATGGACTGCAACAAAGTGCGGGCCATGAGCCCCGATACGTCCTGCCTGCAGTGATCGCGCAGCGAGATCAACAAACGGACCATCCGTGAACTTAGAGAGCTCTCGCACAACAACCAAAGAGCCATTGAAACCATAAAATCCGAGGGCAATGAAATCGCATCATCAAGGCGCATCGAGCGACGCGAACTTGAAGCCGGCTTGGCTATGATCAACAAAACCTTGAAATCGCGCGGTGTTACACCATCTGGAACGGTTCAGAAACCAGAGCAAAAGGCTGGAACCAGGTCGAAACGCTCTGGTCTAGGGCGCTAGGCGGTGTTTACACCCTATATTCCGGCATTCGTGTCTCCGTCAGTTCTTATCCGCTTGAGATGCCTTCAATTGACACGTGAGCCGAATATAAGCTATGTTCAGATCACCATGTGAGCCGAATAAGGATAATAATCGGCTCATCGAGCATTTGAGAGGTGAGGTGATTTGATGAGCTGGATGTGGCAATCGAAGCAGTGGCCGGAATTTCACTGGCACAAGGATCGTTTGCGCCCGAAGCTGGATGTTTTGCATCGAAAACAAGGGCAGTTATCAGCTCTTGTGAAACTTGATGCTGATGAACGACACTCAGCTCTGGATGTGCTGCTTGAGACGATTATTGCATCCTCTGCCATCGAGGGCGAGCGACTTGATCGCGATTCCGTCAGATCATCATTGGCCAACAAGCTTGGTCTGATCGAAACAAACCAGACACCAGGTTTGGTCACGGATAAGTCCAACGGCGTTGCCAATCTGGTACTCGATGCCGTTTCCAATCCTGACAGGGAACTAACCGCCGAGCGGCTTTACACCTGGCATCGGTGGCTCTTCCCCGAAAATGAATTCCGGTTGGAAAAAATCGATATTGGCAAGTATCGACCGAAGGGACAGATGCAAATCGTCTCGGGGCCATCAGATCGACCTGTTGTCCATTTTGAGGCTCCACCAGCAGAGACGGTGCCTGCAGAGATGAACAGGTTCCTGCAGTGGTTCAATGATAGTGCACATGATCGCTCCATCAGTGCCTTTGAACGGGCAGCGCTTGCCCATCTCTGGTTTGAAGTCATTCATCCATTTGATGATGGCAACGGCAGAATTGGCCGTGCGATATCTGATTTGGCGCTCGCCCAGGGAGATGCCGGGTCCGTCCGTGCCTTCTCAATGTCATCGGCAATATTGCAAGACAGGAAAGGATATTATCGGGCGATTGAAAACAGTCATTCCGGATCAATGTCGGTGGATGACTGGATGTCCTGGTTCCTGTCGCGACTTGATCATGCCATGGATGTCGCCAGTGAACGGGCCAACCGGACATTGGATAAGGCAAGGTACTGGGACAAGTTTAAAGAGACAGCGTTATTGCCTGAGCAACGCAAAGCTTTGAACAAACTTCTCGATGGCGTCTTTCCACAAGGGCTATCGGCCAAAAAATACAGTGCCTTTACCGGCGTTAGCAAGCCAACCGCAACACGGCATCTCGCAGATCTGGTCCGCAAAGGCTGTGTTGAAAAGCAACTGGCCGGGGGCAGATCAACAACCTATCAAATCGTCCCGGTGGCGCACACCACTGCCTTGGGTCCGGACAAAACAGACGGCATCCGGTATGCGGCCCTTCCGCTTGAGGATCTTCCGGAACGGCAGCATGAGGAGTACCGGATGATCGGCCGACAAATCTCCATCGCCGAGAAAGAAATTCTCAAGGATATGGAAGAAGGCCGGATGCCAGCCGATCGTATCCGGTCCTTTGAAGATCTCAATGATCATGTCGACGCCAACATGTATCTAAGCGACGTAGAGCGGGTAGAGAGCCCGATTGCCGATTACTGTGCCGAGAATGGTTTCGGTCCGCAGGGTGTGTTCCGGATTGCCGGTGAGATCGCGGAACCGCTGGACAAGTGGTTGCTGAATGGCCGTCAGGGTAATGCTCTGGATTATCTTGTCCCGCCGAGGCCTGCACAGTTTTATCTGTCGACCAACAACAAGTCCTATCCGGTCGAAGATCTTGCCCATGCTTCAGAACTGTTCCTGTCTGCATATGGGCTGAAGGATCCTGGCAAAGTGTTGCTTGAGACACCCAAGGGTGATCTTGTCGGGACATTCTCTCGTACGGGGCAAGTTCTTGAGGCAACATCTCAAGGTCAGCGCATTCTATATCAGCCAGGGGTCCCGGAGCCGCTGCGCATTTCAGAAAGTACAGGAGAGCGCGATGAGATTCTACGATCTCTCAAACGCTATCCAGACAGCTATCTGTTGGCGTGGGAAAAGGTGACGGCGGAAGATCTCGAGGGTCGGCCGACAGGTCAAGCAGGTAGCAAAGGCATTGCCCGGCGAGAAGTTAATCTCGGCTTGCAGGTCATCCGACAGGAGCTGTCCTTGCGCGGCCATACCTTTTCGTCTGGTCTACGTCCAGCCAACATCAGCACGACGCACAGAACAACAGGCAATCAGCTACAAGCTCAGCCCCGCCCAAGTGTAAAGTTCAACAAAATATGAGAATTACAAGTATGAATAAAAATAACGAGTTATGGGTAGATTGGCTAACAAAATACGCGAAAATCCAACAAAATACGCGAAAGTTAGAAAATTTCACCGAATCCGAATCTCTTTTTGATGATTTAGTAGAGTTCACCCAAGAAACTTGGGGAGCACGAGAAATCAGGCCAGGTCGCCAATCCGTCACTGGGCTTCTCAAAGTCAGCCCAGATCAACCAAAGTCTCGTTGATCGGGTTGTCTGGGTGGTTCCAAGGGATTCAATCAAACTGGGATTTGTCGACGCGGGCGATTGACCTATCGACCAATGTCCGTCAGTGGTCCAGACAAGGTTATAGTAAGGATCAAATAAAAAAGTCGCCTGTCCCCTGCAGAAACCGATTTCAGAAGTCTGCCCTTCGAGGAAAGAGAGGTATTTATTCAGTGGTTGCGAGAAAAGGGCTTCAACTGAGTCACCTGACTGAAATTCAGACAACCATCAAGTTTTGACGGTTGTCCATGCGCTCAATTCATATAGCGTTGCCGCATCACCAGCATCGTTCCAGACCGCCGACTTCATTTCCCAATGGAACAAGTAATCAATTCCCGAGATTGAGGTTGGCCCTTTTGCTTTCCTACCGGTTCTCAAACGCACCCGCTCACCTTTGGATGCCTCTTGCGTCGGGAACTTGTAGAAATGCTTGTGCTTGTTCGAAATCCCTTTCGACGCTGTGTAAGTAGAGTCCGTCAACGCATAAAATTTCAAATTACAATCCACCAACACTTCCAGATCAATATACTCTTCTTCCGCATCCCCATCTGCGTGAATATCGACAATCTTCATCTTCATGTTTTTCTCTCTGTGTTTGAGTTGTTCAATACATAGAATAAAAACCGGTACATCCAGGAGCGGCTTCTGGATTGCAAAAGTGATACGATACCAAGGTGAGAAACTGAATTTCATACAACCTTGTTCGTCGAGACAGATGCTGCAATAAGCTGAATCACAAAACAGATCGAATCTCGGAACCGGTCCATCCCGAACAGGTTTTTAAGAAGGACCCTTAGCATGATGACGATCCCCACCAGGACTCATGGATCGTCAATGCGATTAAAACCACCCTGACAAAATCCATCGTCGCGAGAGAGTGCGCTGTATAGAACCGACTGCCAACTGTTGCGGTTGCGACGTCTTCGACTGCGAGCCTCCCTAGTTAATTCCTCTCTCAACCCCTCGGGACCATCAGCACCATGAATCTCTTCGAACGATTGTTTGCGATCCACCAGTTCGACTGCAGCATTATCTGCATAAAGTTGTCCAAGATTTAGCTGGGCAAAATGGCGCCGAGCCCGTTCAACAATTTCGCCATCGACGCCGCGTGCGGCCCGGACGGAGTAGGCAACCGAAACGCCGACGCCAATGTGCAGCGCAGCTTTGATCAATCGATACTCACTCCAATTATCAAAGTAAGGATGAAAAAGCTGTTCGTCAGCATTTACAGCCCGATAGGTTCCCTTGTCGTGATTGCATGCAAAGCAGCACGGAACGAGGTTTGCAGGATAAACCGACAGTTCAGGGTAATCGTCTTTAGAGAGGTAGTGGTCGAGAGTCTTGACATCACGCTGCGCACATAGGGGACAACGTCCATATCGAGCCAAGCCCCTCAGGCTGAGATATGTTGGCCTTTCTCTACCTTTTACCAATACACGTGTATAAATTCCGCTCAATTCAGAGGCGTTTATGCCATTTGGGTTCTGTGGAGCAAAAGCGTGCAGAGCATTTTGCTGAGCAAGTTGGAGGTAAATGTCCGCCCGGTCTTCTGCCCAAGGGCGTTGTGCAAGCAATGCATTTCGGCGGGCAACATTCTTGGTTCGTGTAGCGCATGCGTCAAAGACCGTGCCTGCGTCATATTGCGGCATAGCAATGTTTATCATTGGCGACGCCCCTTATGAAGCATAGCTCGGGCAAGTGCTCTGCCTTCTGCCCCGACCCTGTCTTCAAACATATCCATCAGTTGCTCTATATCTTCAGCGTCTTTGACTGCATCCGCTATCAAATTATGGTGGCCACTTTCTGTGACCTGCAGCCGAAAAATTTCCCGGGACAGAACACCAAGATTTTCTGCAAAAGTCTCAATTTCCGGTCGTTCAATTTGAATTTCTCCTCCGTGACGAAACATCAAAGAGACGCAATCGGACGGAACTTCTTGAGCAACAACCGGCGAATGCGTCGCCAGAATTGCAACGCCATTCCGCTTGCTAAGAAGATCAGAAAGCGCGCGCACAAAGGCCATTATCAATGGTGGATGAAGATGAGCTTCAGGTTCATCGATAAGAACGAGAGTTCTTTCACTAACCAATTCAGCCAGTTGCGTAAGCGTTAGGAGGACTATTTTATGACCAGAACTGGCACTTTCAAACAACGCTCCAGCAAGATCCTCAATTTCGTTTGTTGGCAGGTCTGGAAGTTTCGATAGTTGAAGCCCCGCAAATAGAGGATCCGCCTCAAGAATGCGCATAGCAGCTTGCCAACGCGGCCGACTGGCACTGCGCAGGCAACGCAATGTGCTCTCGACAAAGTCCTTTTGGAGGTCTGCGTCATTCTTATTCCCTGTGGCCCGCTCGTCACCTCTTCGAATACGTTTCTTCAGACCAACGTAATTATATTGTATTCCGCTTTTTGTGCCGGTTTTTCTGCTTCGCAGAAGCCCCGCTAGTGAACGTGGTGGCGGGTCGAATTTGTCAAACACGCTAAACGCCACTGTAATGAGGTTTGCGAATTGATCTTTCGCAGCAGTGTCTTCATCATCGTGAAAAATTAACCTACCAAGACGTCTGTCGCGGCCGTTTCGCAATAAGGAGCTTAAAGACGTGAGGAGAGTCGTTTTTCCAACCCCGTTACGACCGATAACAACGTGGATGTTGGACGGTGGGCGGCTGTTTGGAGTAACTTTAAAAAGAATTCGCTCGTCCACATTAGGAAACTTATAAGTAAACTTAAACGGCGTCAGTTCAGCTTCGTTCAGGATGATCTTAACCAACTTAGCGAAGCGCTTTTCACCGATACTACGCATTAGCGAATCAATATAAGCAACCTCATCGTGAATCTCGTCTCTTGCGACCTGATTCCAAACGACATCTCGAAGTGAATTCAATATCTCCAATCGAGGCTCTTCATCCAACTCGAGTAGGGTTTCATAATAATCTTGGCCCTGTCCGAGAGCTGCATAGCCCTGATCAAGAACATCGAATGTATCTTCCATAGGTGTATAGCCTCTGCTCACGCCAACCTGCATGATCTTGACTTCACCTATGTCTATTCGCGCCCCGTTTTCATCGAAATACACCAATAAGAAGGTTGTTTTGAACCCGTAGTCATCCCAGTTATCACGAAAGAGGAAAGCCTCGCGTTGGCCTGTGATGGACTTGTATGTTTTGGCTCGATCAGCATAAGAAACAACAGTGAACTGCATAGTTCTTTCACATATTCAGGAATGAAATTCATGATGGAAGATTGAAACTACTCTGGGTAGTTGACAATCTTTACGAACATCGCGCAACTTGTATTTTACAGTAACCTAATAAATGTACAACGGTCGTAAAGTTCAGCTGATGAAAGCAAACTTTGTCTATGAGAAACTTTAGCAGCACCCCAAGACCCAAAGGCTTTGCCGAACCGGTACTTGCTTGTTTTGCACACCGAGCAAATCTGGGCTGACTAACATACCTCCGTCGCCCGCACTTCTGTGAAGTGTGTACTTGGTCATCAATGAGCGAGACCCCTGAAAACCTGGGCTGTTTCTTTAGATAAGTAACCCGTGACATTGCTGCACCTGACGCTTAAAAGTTGCATAGGTCCCATCCCAATGCTGCAGATAGGTTAGACAAGGGATTAGCGAGAAGACCTGCGAGGCCAACAGGTTTTGTTCTTGCAGGTCTGCGTCGGGAGGTATCTGGGTTCGAGCATGGAGAGGGGCATGGCAGACACTATTGAAGAAGATGCGCCGAAGCGTTCATTCAGTTTCATTCGGAGTACCGATAGCGGTATTACAGAATACGCATGGTCTGACGGTGCCGAAAAGGTACGTCAGGCTCTTGGAGAGGCACTGAATGCACGAAACGTTGCGTTTCTTCTCGGGGCTGGTTGCTCCTCTTCGTGGAGGGATGACAAAGAGCTCGGTATTCCTACAATGGCGCCCCTTGCCAAAGAATTCACACAGAAGAGAGATCCAGATGTAGCGGCTTTCCCGAGCACTGCCGAGCGTAATCTATTGCTCAACCAATTCGGAATTGACATCAGCTCCGACGATTATTCTCATAACCTCGAACGATTGATGGAACTTTTGTTCAGCCTTCGCTTTTCTCTCAAACTGAGCAACGCCGAGCAAGCGAAAACTCAGCTTGTCGTAATCAATTCGATAATAGAGAAGGTCCAGGCATTCCTTTGGACCAAGTGTACTGCCGGGGCATTTGCTCATGGCGACAATACCGTCTCGTCGCTGTATGAGGCTTTCTATCGGAAACTTGTACTACGCGATCGATCATTGCCAAGACCCTGGATCTTCACGACCAACTATGACCTGTTCAATGAAACAGCAATGGACCGGATCGGGTTGCCATATGCAAATGGCTTCTCTGGCGTTGTCGAAAGACGCTTCAACCCAGCGACATTCCGTTATGCCTTGGCGGAACAACTGGACCTGACAAGTCGGAAATGGACTGCAGTTGACGGGTTTGTCTATCTCGGCAAGCTTCATGGATCAATCAGTTGGACTGAGGATGATCACGGCCTTTTTCCAATCCGTGAAACCATGTCGCCGCAAGTGCCCGGCAAAGTGATGATCTATCCAACGCCTGCCAAACAAAACTCGGCTTTGGGATCTCCTTACGCCGATCTGTTTCGCGAGTTTCAGTCGCGCATTGTTCGTGAGCAGAGTGTGCTTTTCACAATGGGATATGCTTTCGGCGACGAACATATCAACAACATCATCTATCAGGCACTGACGATCCCTACGTTCCGGCTTGTCATCTTCGCTGATCCTGGAATGCAGGGTGAAATTGCCAAACTTCGCAAGCTCAATGATCCCCGGATTTGGATAATCGGGGGAGAAGGTCCAGAAGAGGGACGTAAAGCACATTTTTTCGATACCATCATTGATGAATTCATGCCGCAACGACCGACTGAGCGTATTGATGACGCCGTAAAAAAAGTCCTTGAGGTCATGACACCGAAGAAAGGTGCTCAGCAATGAGCCGCGATGATCGGAAGCGCGCCATTGGCAAGGTCGTGTCTGTCGCGGCGGACAAATTCGTTGTCGAGATGCATGCGGGAACAGACAATTTCACAGTCGTTGGATTTGACGATGTGCATTATGTGGCACGGCTCGGTTCTTTCATGATGGTCCCGATCCAGGCCGAGTATGTTGTTGTCGAAGTTATCGGCCTCAGGGAGCGGGACGTAGCAAGTACGACGTATTCTAAAGACGAGTTGGACAAGGCGGCCTCAGCAAAATATCTTGACGTCGTTCCGGTTGGGATGCTGCCACAGGCTCATGACGAAAAGTTTCGGTTTGGCGTGTCAGTATTTCCGTCGCTCTATGCAGACGTTCTTTATGCTCTTGACGCGGAACTTGATCGGATATTTGAAACGGACATCCCCCTCGAACCGGCTCGTTCGCTTGATGATGCACCGCCCCCGCCTCCAAATGCGACACGCTATCGTGCATTAACGATTGGCAAGTCGGTCATTTTCGAAGGATATGACGTTAAAGTCAGGATTGACGATTTCTTCGGCGGACATACCGCCGTACTCGGGAACACAGGTAGTGGCAAATCTTGCACCGTCGCTTCCATCCTCCAGTCTTTGTTCAACAAGCCGGACGAACATCATGCACGCGGTGCAACTTTCGTCGTTTTCGACGTTAATGGTGAATATGAGCAAGCTCTTTCGTCTTTGACCGAAGGCGGCGCAATCGGCGTATCCCGGCTCGTGCTAGATGGATCTGCCACTGATGGCCATTTTCGCTTACCCCATTGGTTCCTTGAGCAATCTGAATGGGAATTACTTCTCCAAGCAAGCGAGCGAACACAGGTCCCGGTCCTGCGAACAGCTTTGGGTTTGACAGGTCTCTTTAGGCGAAAATCAGCAGAATCTATCGAGATCAAAGAGCACTTCATCGCAACCTGTATTCTCGAATGTTTCCGAGGAGCCGACGGAGATTCGCCGGTTAGTAAATTCCAACGTGTCGTATCTCTGCTTCAGAAATATCCGACCAAAGATCTGAACAGAGACCTGCTCGAAAAGTATGGGGCAAATCCCCAGTATGGAAACTTCACGCCAGGGACAAACACAGAGCTTTTCCTGAACGAGGTCAGAGGAAAGCTGCGCGAAGATATTGAATTGCCTTCGTACGACCAAACACCATTCACCTTTGATGATCTTGAGGAATGCCTCGACTTTGCAATCCTCTATGAGGAGGCGCATGGCAACCGGCAAATCAGAGACTATTGTTCACAGATGATGACCCGCTTCAAGTCGCTCAAAGAGCGGGCTGACTATGCCTTTTTGCGATATGAACTGCATAACGATGCAGCTCCGCCATCGCTCAATGTCTTTATGGAAGAGCTTCTCGGACTGGTACCAGTCGGCGATAACCTGACAAAGCACAACCAGATCATCATCGTTGATATGAATGCCATCGAAGATGAAGTGGTTGAGTTGGTGGCCTCCGTACTTGCCCGGATGACTTTTCGATTGTTACGTAAGGCAGATCCGCGAAACCGCTTCCCGGTCCACCTGCTTCTGGAAGAAGCTCACCGATATATTGCTGAAGCGCCATCACGCTATGCGATAGATGCAAGCAGCATCTACGAACGGATCGCAAAGGAAGGTCGCAAATATGGTCTTTTCTTGCTGGCAGCTTCTCAACGACCGAGTGAACTCTCCAAGACGGTGCTGTCCCAATGCTCGAATTTTGTCATTCACCGCATTCAGAATCCGGACGACCTCTCTCAGATCCGTCAAATGACGCCTTTCATATCTGACGCAGTATTGAAACGCTTACCGTCGCTACCCAAGCAACATGCACTTGTATTTGGAACCTCCGTCAATCTGCCGACAACGTTCCGTGTACGTCACGCCAATCCTCTGCCGAAAAGTGATGATGCGAAAATCCGCGATCTGTGGTTCCACGAGGAGGGACGATTGGCACAGGTAAAGTTGTAGTAACGCGCGGTCGTATGAGGTTGAGAGGTACATAGGCAAGTTGAGCTTGAAACAGTTGTATTGCTGATGTTCTGGTGGGCGCCACTTACCATGTAGGCGATATCGATTTTAGTCTCGACAAAATCCGAGCCATTGAGCACCTTCCGGAGGCGCTGTTTGGTGAATTTGTCCGTTAAAAGTACTTAACGGACAAATTCACCCCCGAAACAATCGGCGATCCGCTTGACTTGCATCGACCCTCGTCAAAGGCGGCTTGATATCACCGGAACTCTTGTCTCCCGGACACATCGCCCTTATAGTGGCGGTTCAAAAATTTAGCTGACATCTCCGCGCTTGCGACCCTCAATGCCCCCGGAACGCCCTTGTGCGAACCGGGTGACTGTATGTGCCCGGGTCGCACCACATCACCGGCCGGCTTCTTCTATATGCTTCTCGACGTCTTCTAGGCTTCAACCTACGAGACGATTGATGTCACGTACCTATCGCAAACAGAAGGGAAAGCGGATCGAAGAGCGTCATTGCGACTATCCACGACCGCGCTTCCCGAACGGTGTCAACAAGGAGTGGCGCAAACGCCGTGTCCACACCCCCATGCGTGTCCGCGAGCGCGCATATTTACGCCATATCCTCAAAGGCGAGGACTGGAATACACTCGTTCCGCTGCCTGATCGATTGCCTATGCCATATTACTGGTAAGGGAGAACGTCGTTTGACAGTATCCGGAACGAGGCAGATATTAATAATCTGTGCTGTTGGTAACGTTTGGTCGTCACGACCTCCCCCGACAGACATCGGTCAAAGCCCGCCCCCCGGCGGGCTTTGGCTTCTCCGAGACGATCGGCTTGCCGAGAGGCCAGGCCGCACCGTGCCGCCTATCTTTCGCCCAGGGAAAAGGGTCAGTCCGGCTTCGGATGCTTTTCCAGATATTCGCCGATCTTTATGCCAATGAGCAGCAGGACGAAAAAGGCCCCGGTGCCAAAGAGAAAAAGATTGATGCTGGTGGAATCCATAGGGACCTCCCTTCTCATGCATCCAACTCTCGACCCATGTCACCCTTGTATGATGGGCGAAACGGGGCGACATTTCCAGCCTGTCGACAGGCAGAAGAGACAAAACGGGAGGCACCGATGACGGCAGCGCACTTCAGCCAGAACTCCAGAGCGACTGCGGTCTCGCTCAAGGCCTATCGCAATATTGCAGACAACTGGGCGCTGTCCGCCCTCCAGGCGGCAGCCCTTGCCGATATGTCCCCGGGCAAATGGCGCGGCGCGCGCCGCCCGAATTATCGCGGCCGGATCACTGTCGATCAGATGCTCAGGCTGAGCGCACTGATCGGCATCTATCGCAGCCTTGAGCTGTATTTTGACACGCCGATCGCCCGCTCCTGGATCCTTCTGCCCAATCAGGGGCCGCTGTTTCTTGGGGCGAAACCCCTTGATGTCATGATCGCAGATGGATTGCCAGCTCTGCTTACAACCCGACACTATCTAGACAACTGTCTGGACGGACAGTGATAGCGCGTATCGGTTTCAGATCAGATACCGGCAATAGCCAAGATTGCTTTGAAACTGTTGACCAAGATTGAGTCATCTGCCATCGAGGCGAAATGACTCTCCGAACCGAGATACTGGCTGGTCGTCTCCCTCTCCTGCATGTCAGACTGCTCTTAGAGTTTATTCCTCAAACAGTGCCACGCATTCGTAGTATTGAGCACGATTGCGGATACGGAGTTTGGTCAAGGGTGGAGCCGCCATTGGTCCAGTAAAGGGACAGGGTTTTGCGGCGTGTAAGAGCAGGTCTGTTTATCGTCTAGGGCAGTACGTCGCAGTGACATCACGAACCGCGCATTTATCGACCACCTCTTTCCAGTGCACATTCAAGTGCCCGGCGACGGCCTCACCACCCGCTCCCAAACAAGCAGGAAGTCCCGCTTAGCTACCCAGACGGAAAAACAGAAGCAGATTGCTCCGTCACGAGGATCAGAGCCGCAGATAGCACCGGAAAACCCGTTTGACATGATATTAGATATCGAAGTACTTAAATGGGAGACTATAAAGAACACCAACTAAAGTAAAAAATCGGGAGGAAGAGATGGAAAAGGTCGAGCGGCCTGTCATATCCGAGACAACAGGCTTGTGGGGGAGCGATCTGATCGCGGAGATGCTGCGTGCTCTCGATGTCGAATTTGTCGCGCTTAATCCCGGTTCCAGTTTTCGTGGGCTGCATGACAGCCTTGTTAATCATCTGGGTAACGAAAATCCTCAAATGCTGTTGTGCCTTCATGAAGAACATACCGTGGCAATTGCACATGGCTGGGCGAAGGTAACCGGACGGCCTATGGCCGCGATTGTGCATGCAAATGTCGGTTTAATGCATGCGACAATGTCTATCTACAATGCCTGGTGTGACCGAGTCCCTGTTATGGTCTTTGGGGCAACCGGTCCTGTCGATGCGACGGAACGCCGACCTTGGATAGATTGGATCCACACGTCGCGCGATCAGGCGGCGATTGTTCGGCCATATGTCAAATGGGATGATCAACCTGCATCGTTATCTGCTTCGCTTGAGGCCATGATTCGCGGCGCTTTAATTGCAAAAACAGCACCCATGGCTCCTGTGTATATTTGTTTTGATGTTGCAGTACAGGAAGAGGCTGTCACAGCCCCGATCAAGACACCCGATCCAAGGCGTTTTAAGTTGCCTGTGTCACAGGGATTATTGCCCGACGCGCTTGCGGAACTTCACACGCGGCTAAAAGAGTCCCGGTCCCCAGTATTTCTTATGGGCCGAGTTTCTCGGTCTGCAGATGACTGGGCATACCGAGTGGCTTTGGCAGAGCATTTCAATGCTCGCGTTCTCACCGATATCAAACTGGGTGCGGCCTTTCCGACAGACCATTCTCTTCATTCCGGAACGCCAGGATTTTTCCTTTCCCCTGATGGTGCAAAAGTCCTCAACGAAGCTGATTTGATTGTCAGTTTTGACTGGGTAGACGTTGCGGGCACACTCAAACAGGCTGGCGCTCAGGCCGAGAATGCACCACTCGTTCAGCTATCGGTTGATCACCAACTTCACAATGGCTGGAGCCTTGATCATCAGGCCGCGGTTCGAGCTGATCTGCATATTGCGGCTGAGCCCGACATCGTCATACGTACACTATGTAAAGAGGTCGGTTTAACACCCCAATTGAAACCGCAGAACTTGCCGGCTTTGAGTACCGGAAAGTTGACAGATGATTTGGGACCTATGGATGTAGATACCCTTGCTGCGGCCCTCGGCGATGGGCTTAAAAACGAGGTTGTGTCTCTTGTTCGTCTGCCATTGAGTTGGGGCGGGGATTTGTGGCATTTCCGTCATCCACTTGACTATCTTGGCTATGACGGTGGCGCAGGTATTGCCTCAGGGCCGGGTATGCTGGTCGGGGCAGCACTGGCACTGAAGGGTACAGATCGGCTACCCGTTGCCGTGTTGGGAGATGGCGATTACCTTATGGGTGTTTCGGCCTTCTGGACCGCGGCCCGTTACGGTATCCCTTTCCTCGCGATCATTGCCAATAATCGATCATTCTATAATGACGAAATCCATCAGGAAAAAGTTGCCGTCAGCCGTGAACGTCCAGTTGAAAACAAATGGATCGGTCAGCATATTGGCGGACCTGATATCGATCTTGCCGCCATGGCCCGCGCGCAAGGGGTAAAGGCCATTGGTCCCGTGACCAATGCGCGTGATTTGAAATCGGCAATTGAGGTGGCACTCGAGGATGTCAGACAGGGCAATGCTGTCGTTATCGATGCACGCATCACCCCGGGTTACAGCAAAGCAATGTCTGCGGGAATGACCCGCACGGCGGATGAAACAGCAGAGTAAATATGGCATGCGTCAACCATGCTTGATATGCTGTGTATCAAGCATGTTTGACTCCTCTATACGACGACTGTATCAGTCAAACGCAAAATATTTCAGTTGGCTTTAAGGGCGTCGTTTTGTTCATGACCGATAAAGAAAACAGAGTTCCCAATTCGCGAGAGCGTCTTGCTCATATTATCCGGTTGGCAACTCGGGGTTTTAACCGGTCTTTGCAAATACGTTTGGCCTCTCATCATGTTACGTTCGGGCAGTGGATATTTTTACGCATCCTGTGGGAGCAGGAAGGTCTGACACAACGTGAGTTGAGTGAAGAAGCCCGATTAACTGAACCCACAACCCATACGGCTCTGCAGCGGCTTGAAGCGCTTGGTTTTCTTGAAAAAAGAACGCTAGCCGGAAACAAGCGAAAACAGCATGTGTTTCTGACCAAGCGTGGCAAAGAACTGCGCATCGAACTTGAACCGCTTGCCGTAGAGGTGAACGAGGTTGCGCTGGCAGGATTGTCATCTTCCGAGTTGGATATAATCCGTAAGGGGATGCTTCTGATTCTGGATAATCTTGAAGAGGATGAGCGAAAAGCGGGTGAGGAAGGACGTAAAGTTCCCCCGACCCGCATTCCGACATAAGGGTATTGATCAGGCCGCCGAAAGCTTTTCGATCAATGTGTCTGCCGTTGTGATTTCGCGCATCGGCATTCCATCGGTCGAGGCATCCGGTTCCGCATCATAGCGCAAACCTTCCCCGTCCCAGAACCACCAGTAAACAACGTTGCCTTGCTTGTCCCGGATAGGGGTTCTAAATGTCGGAAAGGTGCTGTCGGCACTGGGGATTTTCGTGCTGCCGATTTTTTCCCCCGCGAGCGTCCCTTTTTCAATGACTGAAAACAGCGGCAACATGCAGGTGAAGGCGGTTTTTTCTGCCGCAAGCTTCGCGATATCACCCGGGCGTTTGTTGTGCCGCCCGGGCAGAGCACGAACGACTTCTGGATAGGCGGGATGGTTATGGGTGACTTGCAGATACCCAAACCCGTTTTGAAGTTTGACTTCGATAATATCGCCTGGCTGAAATTGTTTCATTTTCTTACCCCAATGTTACGTCGAGGCCGATATCAAGGGTCGGTGCCGATATGGTGATTTTCGAGCTTGAGATATAATCAACCCCGGTTTCAGCAACGTCCTTGATGGTGTCGATATTGATGCCACCGGATGCTTCGATCCGCGCACGGCCGGCATTAAGGGCAACCGCCTCTTTCAGACCGTTGATGCCGAAATTATCAACCAGCACCGTTGACGCGCCCGCTGCAAGGGCTTCTTCAAGCTGTGTCAGCGTGTCGACTTCGATCTCGATTACGACAAGATGGCCGACATAATTGCGGGCAGCTTCAATTGCGTTGGTGATAGATCCGCAAACGGCAATGTGGTTGTCTTTGATCAGGACGGCATCATCAAGACCAAAGCGATGGTTGGCACCGCCCCCACAGCGCACCGCGTATTTTTCAAATGCGCGCAGGCCCGGTGTGGTTTTGCGCGTGCAGCAGATTCGTGCTTTTGTGTGGGCAATCAAATCTGCGAATTTTGCCGTTGTCGTCGCAATGCCCGACAGATGACACAGATAGTTCAGTGCCACACGTTCTGATGACAGGATGGCGCGCGCATTGCCGCTGACCCGGGCGATTTCATCACCCGGCGCCAGAACATCGCCATCTTTTTTAAAGGCTTCAAACGCCAATCCCGCACCAGCAAGCGCAAAGGAACTGCGCGCGAAATCAACGCCGCAAAGACGACCGGCTTCACGCGACACCAAGGATACCTTGGCGCTCAGATCAGGACCAATTGTTGCATCCGTTGTCAGGTCGCCGGCGCGTCCAAGATCCTCCTTAAGGGCGGCGCGAACGCCTTCCTCGATCAGAATGTGCGGCAAGGAGGGTATGACTGCAGATGTTTTTGCGATGGTATTGGTCATAGGCTGAAGACCTCACGCGTGGAGGGGTGGAAAAGCTCGTCGATCGAAAGTTTGCGCGGTGAAAGTCCTTGGCGGTAGTGATAGTCAAGGAACGTCTCGATGACTTTGCGGTTTGGCGCAACGCCATAGGGCCAAAGATCATCACCCAGAAGGTTTTTCGCGCGATCAAGCGTGTCTTCGACAAACGGCATCGTGACCTTCGTCGCGGACGTGTCGCTCAGCGCATCAAGCGCCATCTTCTTTGATTGCGAGAACGCCTTAAGCAGCGCCCCGGGAAGCCATGGATGCTGCTCAGCCAAGCTTTTGCGGACACCCAACACATGCATGATCGGGAAGATCGATGTACGTTTATAGTGGTCTTCTGCCGCTGAAATGCTGTCAGTGAACAGGCGCCCGACATGCGGGTGACCTTCGTTAAAGCATTTTGGCCAACGCGGACCAATGAAACCGTCAATCTCACCGTCCATCAGCATTTGGTTGAGTGTCGCTCCGTCTGGCGCCTGGGTCATTTTGACATCATCGGGCAGATCAACCTTGATCTTTTCCGGTCGACCCGGCGTGTCCATGCCACCACGCACCCAATGGATGTCGGATGGTTTTACCCCATAGTCATCCTCAAGAATGCCTCTCACCCAGACATTTGCCGTCAGCTGATATTCCGCAATACCGATGCGGCGTCCTTTGAGGTCTTCGGGGCTATTGATGCCTTTGTCCGTCCGGATGTAAACCGAGGTGTGGCGGAAGGCGCGCGACAGGAAGACCGGAATTGCCACATAGTGAGATTCTTCTCGTGCGAGTTTTACACAATAGGACGAAAATGAAAGCTCGCTGACGTCGAAATCTTCGTTGCGGAATGCCCGGAAGAACATTTCTTCCGGGGACAGCAGCATTGATACGGGATCTACGCCATCAATTTTGACACGTCCGTCAAAAATCGGTCTGGTGCGATCATAGTCTCCGTAGGCAAGTGAAAGTGTCAGATTACTCACGAGTTTCCTCCGATATTTGTTTTTTGTGTCTGTATTTGATGAAGCAGCTTGACCGGTGCTGCCGCTTCTGCGGATTGCAAAATCGCGTGGCACGCTTCAAGCGTGGCAAGCCCCCAGCGCCCGGTTTGTGATGGCGGAGCGTTAAAGCGGACAGCTTTAATCAAGGCGGAATTAACGCCGGCGCGTGGGCCCATCTCCAGCGGTGCAGGAATGTATTTCTGTTCGAAATGGCCGTGCAGCCAAACCCCGTTGGGCGTAATCCGCAGATCGCCGCCGTCACACGAGACAATGATCGGGCCAAAATGTTCGTGGTTTGGTGCGGGTGGTCGTGCCGGGGTTTCGCCATATGTTCGACCGGATTTCAAGGCGGATTCTTCTTCAGGGTTTGAAACCTTGGCCAAAGCTTTGCGGGCTTGGCCATAGTTTTCCGGATCTTTTGGATAGCCAAGTTCACCAACCCAGCCCTGCCAAACATCGGAATCAAAATGCGCGTAGCCCGAATAGGTCAACGAGGCAAAGGCACCGCCTTCAAATGTTGCCAATGCGCTATATGCACCTTCGGTTGGGCGGGCTGGATCCCAGTTTCCGGTTGCAGCAGTAATGGTATTCATCATCCCGCCACCCAGAAGGCGCACAATATCAAGCTGGTGGACAGCCTGACTGAAAATCACTCCGCCACCTTCTGCGGTGACGAGTTCTTCAGGCCGACGCGGGCGATATAAAAAGTCAGTATAGTTCATCGCATGGATCATGCGGACTGCACCGATATCACCGGACTGAATGATCTGATGAGCCAGCATAACCGCTCCATCAAAGCTGTGGCTTGGGCCAACAATCAGTTGCACGCCTGCTTTTTCGCAAACTTCGACCATTTTGACGCCGTCTTCGAAATGGATCGCAAGCGGTTTTTCCACCAAAACATGCTTTCCAGCCTTGGCGGCAATTTCCACGTGATCGACATGCATTTGATGCGGTGTGGCGATATAGACGGCTTCGACGTCCGGATCGGCGCAAATATCCTCGACGTTCTGATAGGTGCGCCCGCCAAACTCCTGCTCGAACGCCGCACGTGAAGATTCCCGCGGTGCGCATGCCGCGACCAGTTGTATGCGGTCATCGGCATTAAATGTCGGTAGTGTTAGCATGAACCCGCGACCAAGCCCGATCACGCCAAGGCGCAAAGGCTCCTCAAGGTTCGGCTGCTTAGAGTTCGATGACAAGGTTTCCCTCCTTTGCGCGGGAGACGCAAATCATGATCTGGCTGTCTTTTTCCTCATCCATCAGGACCATATCGCGATGATCAACATCACCCTCGATCAGCTTGCAGCGGCATGTGCCACAGGTGCCGCTTTCACACGAACTGACCGTTTTGATGCCATTATCACGAAGCGCTTCAAGAACGGACCGGTCAGCAGGGACGGTAATCGTGGTCTCAAGATTTGCCACCGTTACCTCAAAGGGTTGGTCATCTTCGCGGACGGCATCAACTGCTTTGAAATCTTCGAAATGGACGCGACCTTCTGGCCAATGACCTGAGATCGCTTTGATTTCTTCCATCAAGGGCGATGGGCCGCAGCAATAAACATGCCCCGCGCCGGGTTCCTCGAAGTGATCCCAGAAATCATAAACCTGTTTCAGATCGCCATTGTCGTGATGAAACCTAACCCGTGATCCGAAGGCACTTTTGATGTCATCAAGATATGCGGTTTCCTCGGCAGAGCGGGTGCAATAGATCATCTCGAACGGCTTGCCCTGGGCGGACAGGTGATTGGCCATCGCATAAATTGGCGTTACCCCGATGCCCCCGGCAATCAGCAAATATTTCGATGCATTTTTAAGTGCGAACGAGTTTTCCGGCGCCTGTATGGCAATCTCGGTTCCAACTGTCGCCGACTCGTGCATAGAGGATGATCCGCCACGCGATTCCGGTTCGCGTTTTACGGCAATCACGTAATTTTCCGGAAATTCCCCATCATTAACAAGTGAATAGCGGCGCATCGCACCGGATGGCGTTTCGACGGTGATATGCGATCCCGGCGCAAAGGCGGGGAGTTCGATCTCATCCACGGGGGAAAGCGTAAACTCGCAAATATATTGCGTTAGCTCGCGCCGCGCCTCTACACGCATTTTTATGCTTTCTAATTCTATTGACATTTTTTCCTCCCGAAGTAACTTTGGTCAATAAATTAGATATCTAATAATTCTTGTCAAGTCACTAGACGGCTGTAATGATGTGACATCGATTATTCGATATCTAAGAACAAACGCCAAGGAGGAGAGTTCACGTTATGCTCAGCCATGAAGAGAATGACCTGTTAGCCCGTGTGGAGGGTGATGCACCGATGGGCAAGCTGATGCGTCAGCACTGGACGCCGGTTTGCCTGATTGAGGAAGTCGCAGAAGCAGACGGTAAGCCGTTGCTGGTCGAAGCGATTGGTGGCCGCTATGTGGCCTTTCGTGATTCGGAAGGGAAGCTTGGTCTTCTTGATGAGCTCTGCCCGCACAGACGCGCATCACTGGTTTTTGGACGTAACGAAGATTGTGGTCTGCGTTGCCTGTATCATGGCTGGAAGTTTGATGTTGAAGGTAACTGTATTGCCATGTCGTCCGAACCCGAAGGCAGCCCGCTACACGAGAAGGTAAAGCACAAGTCTTACAAAACCGTCGAATGGGGTGGCTTTGTTTGGGCATGGCTTGGCGAAGAAGAAGACATGTATCCGTTTTCGCCACCTGCATTTTCCCCGACCGAAGATACCCAGGTTTCAATCCTGAAAATCAGGATTCCGGCCAACTGGGCACAGATTACCGAAGGGCAGATCGACTCTGCACATTCGTCCAGTTTGCATTCATCGGATATGAAACCGGCCCGCGTTGAAGGCGCTTCCGCGGATGATCAGGCATGGTACCGCCCTTCGACGGATAAATCTCCACGCATGCAGACCCAAACGACCAGCTACGGTTTCCACTATGCTGCGATCCGTAAGCCGATCAAAAATCCTGGTACCCATAACTATCTTCGTATTACCGAGTATATTGCACCCTATACATCTCTGATCCCGCCAAATAACAACTATAATGTTGCGAGTGTAATTGTGCCGATCGACGACGAGACAACGCACTTCCATTTCATTGCTTGGGGGGGTAAGGCGTGTCCAACTACTGAGGAATGGCGAAAATTCAACCACTCCCAGAAGGGTCTCCATCTCGATGAGCGCTGGGTCTCGCAACGTCAACTGCATAACAATTTCTTGCAAGACCGACAGGCGATGAAACTCGGCAGCTTTACCGGGGTTTACGGTATTCCAAATCAGGACATCGTAATGTGGGTTTCCATGGGGGCTATTGTTGATCGTTCCGATGACATTTTGGGCGCCTCGGATCTGGCCATCGTCGAGTTCCGGCGGTTGATGGTTGATGCTGCGAAAAAGGTTGCTGCCGGCGGAGAAGCTATCGGCACAACTGAGCCGCGCGTACCCCATTCTAGTATCGCGTCACGTGAAGGTGTTTACCCTCAAACCCTTGATTGGCGGACGCTTGTCGAAGAAGAAAATGTCGCTGCAGAGTGACTGAAAGCGGGTGGGCGGGCGAGATGTCCGCCCCTATCGTAAAATAAAACTAAGATATCTAATTTTATGGTTGACTGAGGGCGTAGGCTGCCATTTAATTTAGATATCTTATAAAAAAGAACAGATCGACTTAATCCGTAGACAAAAAAATAAATGCGCGGATTTTCCTGGGAGGAAAACAGCATGAAGTCATCAAAAGCTTCTAGCGCCGAGGACCTGTTGCCCGAGAGAGTCCCTAAGGGACTGTATTACGGCGGTGAATGGCACCGCGCTGCAAGCGGTGTCATTACGGTTTCCTCGCCATCAACTGGGGCCGAACTTGCCCAAGTTGGCAGTGCCTCTGCTGCTGATCTGGACGAAGCTGTCAAAGCAGCTACCGCCGGACAAAAGCTTTGGGGGCGGACTACGCCGCGTGAACGCACACTCGCCATGCGCGAAGCTGCAAACGTTATTCGTGCCAACAAGGAAGAGCTTGCGCGTCTTGATGCGCTTGACAGCGGGAACTCTCTCAAAGGTATGCTGTTCGATGTCGAACTCGCAGCATCCTTGATGGATTTCTTTGCCGGACTTGCCACCGAATTAAAGGGTGAAACCGTTCCGGTAGGTGCAGGTAAAGTGAACTATGTTGTGCGTGAACCTGTTGGCGTTGTCGCGCGCATCGTGCCGTTTAACCACCCGCTGATGTTCGCCTGCGCAAAACTTGCGCCACCAATCATGGCTGGTAACAGCGTGATCATCAAACCATCAGAAGAAACACCGCTCTCAAGCCTTAAAGTTGCCGAATTGATTGGCGGGCTGTTCCCACCGGGCGTTTTGAATGTGCTGAATGGCGGGCCTGATCTGGGGGCGGGACTTTCAACCCATCCCGGTATCGCCAGCGTCAGCGTTGTCGGCAGTGCTGCAACCGGGCGTGCCGTCATGCGTCAGGCTGCCGATACACTTAAACATGTGTCATTGGAACTGGGCGGAAAGAACGCACTCGTCATGTTCCCGGATGCGGATGTTGAAAAGGCTGTTCAAAGCGCGGTCAAGGGCATGAACCTGCCATGGACAGCGGGGCAGTCTTGCGGCTCTACCAGTCGGGTGTTTGTCCACGAAAGCCTTTATGACACAGTCGTTGACCAGTTGGCAGCCGCATTTGATGCAGTAAAGCCGGGCGATCCACTCTCACCTGGTACCGAAATGGGCTGTCTCTCGACGCGCGGTCAGTATGACAAGGTCCGCGGTTACATAGAAATAGCGCAGAATGAAGGTGCCAGGATGGTGGCGGGCGGCGATGTACCCGAAGAGCTGTCTCATGGATTCTTTGTTCGACCGACTGTATTTGCTGACGTCACCCCCGATATGCGCATCGCGCAAGAAGAAGTGTTCGGACCGGTGCTGAGCGTCCTCAAATGGAGTGACTATGACTCCTTGATCGAAGCGGTAAATGGGGTTGATTACGGGCTCACTGCCTCGGTTTGGACGCGCGATATCTCACAAGCTATGCATGCAGTTGATGACATTTGCGCCGGGTATGTCTGGGTCAACAATTCCAGCGACCATTTCCTTGGCACACCGTATGGCGGGATGAAGCAATCCGGCATCGGACGCGAAGAATGCTTGGGCGAGATGCTGTCTTACACCGAGCAAAAGAACGTCAATATCACTTTCGAGACCTGATGCCGTTCCAGTGGGACCTTTGACGGTCGGCATCCAATAAAAATAACAGAAATTATAAATTGAGATCTTACCCATTAGGGAGGAAAGAATGAGGCTTTTGACTCTTGCCGCGGCTATTGGACTGGCCTTCGGCGTTAACACTGCACAGGCTGAACCGGTAAACCTGACGCTCTCAGGTGGCAATCCGGGTGGCTTGTGGTCCCTTCTCGGCGCAGGTATCGACCGTGCTGTAAAACAATCAGACCCAAATTCCGTTGTAACATATCAGGCAACTGGTGGTGGATTTGCAAATATCGGTTTGCTGGGAGCAAACCGGACGGACACGGGATTAGTTCACAACGCCGAAGTGAAGATTGCTCTGGCAGGTGAAGAGCCCTTCAAGGCCCCTGTAAACAACATGCGTGCAATTGGTTACATGTATAATTGGGCACCGATGCATTTCTTCTTGGCGAAGTCGATTGCCGACGAATACGATATCGATAGCCTCGACGATCTTGCAACAGCAAAAGCACCGGTGCGAATTGGTGTAAACCGTTCGGGTAACATTACGTCCAATGTAGCGTTGTTCATGCTCGAACAAGCTGGGTTAACCAAGGAAGCTGTTGAGGCAAATGGTGGACGCATTGTTCAGGCCGGGGCAAACGACCAGGCAGAACTGCTGAAGGATGGTCGTATCGACATTGTTACCAACGGTGTCTTTGTTCTTCATTCCTCATTCCGCGCAATTGACGAAAACAATGAAGTCATTGTCCTCGACATTCCCCAGAATGTAATTGATGCCACGAATGCTCGTTTCGGGACTCAAACTTATACAATCCCCGGGGGAAGTTATTCCAATCAGCCAAATGATGTCGAAACGTCGGCCCTTGGTGCTCTTCTGGTGGCGACGGATCAGATGGAGGAAGAAACTGCATATGACCTTACCAAGGCTTTGATTGCAAATGTTGACGAGATCAAGGCGGTTCACGGTTCTATGAAGGCGCTGACCCCGGAGCTTATGGCTGATCAGGATGTTCTGCCGTTCCATCCCGGTGCAGAACGGGCATATCGCGAGGCAGGACTTCTCAAATGATGAAGTCACTTGTTAACACAGGTCGCAAACGTAAGTTTGCGGCCTTACCCCACAAAGTTCTGATCAGCTTGGCGGCGCTATTTGCGATCGGGGTTATTTACGGCAACCTCTTCGTTATCTCGGACCCGCTTATAATTGGCATTCTGTTTCTTAGCGCCTTGTTCTCGATGCTCTTCTTGGTGGTCGGTGCAACAACTAATGCACGGGACAAACCGACCATTATTGATTGGGTGTTAAGTGTACTGAGCCTCGCTACCGGAGCGTTTTTCCTTGTGAATGCAAGTGTGATTTCAAGCCGGATTACTTTGCTTGAAGAGCTTACAACTGCTCAACTTTTCTTCGGGTCGTCACTTCTATTCTTGTCACTTGAAGCGACGCGTCGCACGACGGGTGCAGGTCTTACGATCGTTGTTCTCGGTTTTATGGCCTACAACCTGTTCGGTCACTTGCTACCCCCGCCCTTTGGGCACGGAGTGATCGAATACACCTACCTGCTGGATGCGCTAATCTTTACAACGGACGGTGTCTTTGGTGTTCCGATCCAGGTTGTCGCTAGCTATGTTTTCCTATTTGTTCTGTTCGGGACGTTGCTGTCATTTGCTGGCGGAGGGGACTTCTTCTTTAACCTTGCTGCCTCGCTGACCGGAAAGAGCCCCGGTGGTCCAGCAAAGGTCGCTGTTATCTCATCAGGCATGTATGGAACGATTTCAGGCAGTCCCGTATCTGATGTCGTCGCGACGGGCTCGATAACGATCCCAATCATGAAGCGCCTTGGCTATTCATCGCGTTTCGCCGGCGCAGTTGAAGTTGCTGCATCCACAGGTGGCAGCGCCATGCCGCCTATCATGGGCTCAGCCGCGTTCATTCTTGCTGAGTACACAGGGTTTGCGTATCGCGAAGTCGTCTACGCCGCGATTATTCCAGCGATCCTTTACTATCTTGGTGTTTTCTCACAGGTTCACTTGCGCGCGGTCAAACGCGATCTGCGCTCCTATCCAGATGATGTCCCTACGCTCAAGGCAACCCTCATTAATGGCTGGATGTTTATTGTCCCGATCGCGGTGATCATACTCGCACTGTCGCTTGGTTATTCGCCAACCATGACGGCAGGCTTGGGAGCTGCTTCTGTCGTCATTGCAGCGGCTTGCTCTGCGCGAACCCGCATGAGCGTTTGGCGTGTAGTTGAAGGCCTTGGTGAAACCACACTGCGCATCCTCCCCGTTGCTGGCGCGTGCGCGGCTGCGGGACTTGTGATCGGTGGTCTGTCTATGACGGGCCTTGGCATGAAAGCGGCAAACGTGATCATGACAATCAGTGGTGCAGATCCGGTGATCACCTTGATGATTTCCGCTGTGGTGACCATCATTCTCGGTTTAGGGATGCCAACACCAAGTGCTTACATTCTTGCCGCAGTTCTCGTTGGGCCAGCACTTTCAAAGTTGGGATATCCGCTTCTTGAGTCTCATATGTTCTTGCTCTACTACGCGATCCTGTCGGCCTTGACGCCACCGATTGCGGTTGCGGCGTTGGCGGCAGCGGCCATTGCAGAAGAGGATCCATTCAAGATTGCGTTTGATGCAGTCAAACTTGCCGCAGTCGGCTTTCTGCTGCCATTCGTCTTTATTTGGAATCCTGCTATCATCGGTTCCGGTTCCTCCATTGAGATTGGGCTTGCCGTGATCGGCGGTGTTATCGGAACGATTTCACTGGCGGCTGCAATAGAGGGCTATATGAATGGCACTCTGTCGCGGCTAATGAGAAGCTTGTTCATTTGCGTTGCTGTTGGCAGTGTTGCGCCGTACATGCTCGTATCTTTGGGTGCGATTGTTGTGGGCGGTGCACTACTTGCACGAAACTACTTCTCAACGTCACCCTCCTCGGCAAAAGAGGCAAAGGATCAAAAAGTTCCTGGAGCTTGATGCGTTCCAGTTGTGCAAGGGAGGTGTGCGCATATGCTTCATGCCTCCCTTTTTTTCGCGATGTCATAGGGTTGTTTGATATTGCATTTTCCCAAGATTGGACTTTTTACCGGCAGCTTTATGCTGCGGAGCTCATGGTCACTACATTTTACCGGTCCCGTTTCGTCTATAGTTATCCCAGTTCTGCATCGCGACCGTCGATTAGGGTAAGCGCTGCGGTTAGTTTTGTGCGTAGCGGATTGCTCGCGTGCGCATGTCTATTTCCAGCCTCAGGAGATGTTTGTCCTGGCTGACGCGACTTCATTTAGTGAAATAAAACGGCATAATATCTTCGATCTCTAATTATAGAAAGGCCCGTGACTCAACTGGCTTAGAATAACAATTGGAAGCAGCAGCCAGCGAATGCTGGCCGTTCGGAGGGAAGCGATGACTAACCTAATGCGTAACTTAAAAATCTCGACAAAAGTTTTCGGAGGCTTTGCGCTCATCTTGTTGCTTTTGGCAACCGTTGCCGTGTTGGGCGTCGTTTCCATGAGTAGTGTGGGAACAGACTTTACGCGTTACAGAGAAGTTGTTCTCCAATCAAATCAAGCGGTCCGTGTGCAGGAAAAGCTGTTGGAGGCACGGGTGGCAGTTAAAGATTATCTATTAAGCAATAGCCCTGAAGATGCCCAAATAGTACTTGATATGCTCGAAACGACTAAGCTTTTGAATCAAGAACTAGGGTCTTTACTGTCCGAAGGAAACCGAAAAGAGGCCTCGAGAGTAGTTTCAGATAACTTAACAGCATATTCTGAAGCTTTTGAAGAAATCGTTTCACTCTCGGTTTTTGATCCAGTACGTGGCGATTTGGTTTCCAATGAGCTAGAGCGTATCGGGCCGATTGTTGCGAGTGAGTTAGAAGACCTCAAGCTTGATGTGAAAGCCGAGCAAGATGAGATTGGCCCGCGCGCTGCTGCTGCATCTAAAAGATCTGTTTTGATCAGCGAGATACTAGCGGGTGCTGCAATCATCATTGGTGTAATTTTCGCGTGGTTAATTGGGAGGGGCATCTCTCAACCTATTGTGCAAATTACTGAAGTGATGAAAAAGTTAGCTGCGGGGGACAAAGAAGCAAATGTTCTAGGTGAGCATCGTGGAGATGAAATTGGAGAAATGTCTCAAGCAGTATTGGTGTTCAAAGAAAACATGATTCGTGCTGATCAGCTTGCCGCGAAAGAAGCTGAAGCGCTAAAATTAAGAGAAAAACGAGCCGAGAAGATAAGCGAACTTACCGCCGGGTTTGACAGTGAAATGGCTTTTGTGCTCAAAGCCCTCGTAACTGCGGCCAAGGAAATGCAATCGACTGCGACTGGAATGACCAATACTGCAGAAGAGACAAGCCGGCAAGCTGGGATAGTTGCGACAGCGGCCGAACAAGCCTCGACTAACGTTCAAACAGTAGCGAGTGCAACTGAAGAGTTAAGCGCTTCGATTAGCGAAATAAATCAACAGGTGGGGCAGTCATCCACGGTTGCAGCTCGAGCCGTTGTAAATGCGGAAGAAACGAATGTCCGGGTACGTGGGTTGGCGGATGCAGCGCAAAAGATTGGTGACGTTGTTGGACTGATTAGCGATATTGCAGAGAAAACTAACCTTCTTGCTCTAAATGCGACGATTGAGGCTGCTCGCGCTGGTGACGCGGGTAAGGGTTTCGCTGTGGTGGCTGCAGAAGTCAAGAATTTGGCGACAGCGACATCAAAAGCAACTGATGAGATTACTGCGCAGGTTTCAAATATCCAAAGTGAGACTGATGGTGCGGTTGAGGCAATCGCTGCAATCTCTTCCACTATCTCGGAGATTAGTGAAGTTTCGGCAGCAATTGCAAGCGCTGTTGAGCAACAGGGAGCTGCTACACTCGAGATCACTCGCAACGTCCAAGAAGCTGCTGGGGGGACCACCGAAGTCACTAGTAGTATTATTAGTGTGAATGAAGCTGCGGTTTCGACAGGTGGGGCAGCTGAACAAGTATTAGATGCTTCGGGCAGTTTGTTACATGAAACAGACAAACTGCGTGAGAAAGTGCAAGCATTCCTGAGTTCTGTTCGAGCAGTCTAACTGTCAAACATCCTTTCGAAGTGTCAGAGCCGAGATAAATGTTATTTGAGTGATATCCGTTGCTTGTGATTCATTTGTCTTTGTCATGGAAATGGCGGGGCGAGCGCCCTCGACTTACCTTCAATCAGTTCCGTGCGCAGTGCTGTCGGTAATGATAAAATCAGTGTGAAATATCGCTTTGTGATTGATACCGCGTCGCTGACGCAATGATTAGCTGACGGTAGTTTAAAATACGAAACCTTCAGTGAGCTTGGGAAGAGGGGGAACTCCTTAGTTCCCCCTCAACGGCGCACATGCTTGCGGTCCAACCAAGTTTTTTTCTATGACGCAAAGCGATTTTTGTCCTTCGTGTCTTGATCCGCAATTGAGCCGAGGGCTTTTTGCGCCGTATGCAGATACAGTGCTGGCTCCCGGTAAACCGCATTGCTGGTTTCTGCCTGACGAAGATCCAGGAGGAGGGTTTCAATACGCCGGGTCAGGTCATTGTGATTTATAACCATGTCTATCTCCAAAGATGTGAGGGATTGCCCCCGAGACGTTCCACCGGCCTTGATGTCGGCCGGCCCCGGAAATTCTAGTCCGCATGAATGAAAGAATTTTTCGTTATTGCCGATGCGCTGACCGAATCTGATTCTTTTCGGGGGAGGCAGGAATTAGATCCCACACAGGACGCAGCTTCTCTGTCCTTCCAAAGCACTTCACACGTAAGCCACTTCCCAGCATGTGTTATCCCCAAAAACACCGCTACAAGTGTTTGATTGATGCTACGCTCTTTCACCAGATGGGAGATCGGGTTCGGCCAATGGAAAAGTTTCTTGCCGTACATGACAGAAAGCCGATGATCAATCCGGTTCTAGTCTTACCCACACAATCACGAAATGCGAGACGTCCCAGAAAATGCCTTCTAAAAACCAGAAGCGTGCAGAACATACGCAGCAAAACCCAGGGCGCAACGGGCGACGCACAACCAAAGCATCCGGTCCGCATCCGATCGATCTTCATGTTGGAAGAAGATTCAGGGAATTACGCATGCTAAAAGGCATGGGACAGGCTGAAATTGCCACGCTTATTGGTACTACGTTCCAACAAGTTCAAAAGTACGAACGTGGCGCCAACCGGATCAGCGCTTCGCGCCTATACGACATCGCAGAGGCTCTAGGGGTACCGGTGAGCTATTTCTTTGACCTATTGCCACCAGATCTGACCGACACATCAATCCACGAACGTCTTGAAACCGTCACCCGTTCCGTCGTCTCGCGCGAAGACCCGATGCAGCGCCGTGAAACGCTGGAGCTGGTTCGAAGCTATTACGGCATCGAAGATGAAATATTGCGCAGCCGGATATTCGAGCTGATCAAAGCCGCATCAAGCTACAATATGCGGAAATCCGAAAAATAGGCATCACCATTGTAGAAGCAATATGAATAAAAAAGCGGCGCAACCGGAGTCACCCGCTCTTAATCTCTTGCCGCGAGGTTTTCTCGCTGCCGGACAGTTTCTTGAGAAGCTAATAAGGTAATATCCCAAACACTAACACATCAATTTTGATATATTAACTAGGGTTTTTAACATTAACGTATCAATGTTGATATATTAAATCGGGTGTCTAATAGCTTGTCAGAGCGCCTGCAGAATCGTTGTCAGATACCTACCCGTCAAAGCCTCGTTGCTCGGATGCGGCTTGCTGGCATTTAATCATCATCGAATATCGGAGCGGTATCATCGAAACCTCTCCAAACAGGCGGTTCACTCTTGCCACGAACACGCTGGCGATCCGCAATCGGTCGAGCACGACGTGGCGCAAACGGACTGTCACGTGGTTCCGGAATATAGGCTGCCATTGCCTCAACTAGGTTCATTGCCTTGAGAACGCGCAAGAATGTATCGAGTGTGGCGCCCTTGCCATTGAGCAATCGGCTGAGGGTTGGAACAGATATACCGGCTTCATCGGCGAGTTCCTGCTGGGTAAGTTCAAGATGAATGCGATATCGATTCAGTCGTTCTGAAATATCCTGATGAATCTGATGGGTGGAAGCGATCTGGTAGTCAAGTTTAGACATGATCCGGTTTCCTGTGACAGTTTGCATCACGACAAGCCGAGCTTTCAAAGCTATGTTTTACACACTGCCAATACCCTGCTCAAAAGATCAGTCTCCCACCAGCAGAGATAAATTAAAATCAGACGGCATTCCAAAATGATATGCCGACCTACAAGGGGTTGGAGCCAAATGATACTCATTTCCTTGACCGCAAAATCAGGCTGATTTGATGAATATAATTTTCTTTTCAATCACTTAAAAACATAGTCTCATATTTTATTTTCCAGTCTCATAATTTGTTTACATTTACACAAAAGCTGTGTATTTCAATAAATTGGACAGTCAGTCTCATATTTTGTGCACATTTCCGAGGATTGCAATGAGTCTCACATTAGTAGCTTCTGGTGTGTTGTCGCTGGGTAAAGCCTCATCTACTGCCATTAATTCGCACATTTAATTGCACGTTTTCGCAGTTTTTATTCTTCATTCGCATATTTAAGTAAACTTTACACCAAGGACTGTCAGGAGGCGGTGAACGGCTTCAGGTGATACGAAAAGCGATTACGATCGGAACCAGACTGAGCAAGACAGCAATTCCTATCAGCAAAAGACCTATTGCCTTGTTCAGCGCCCTATCGATCAGATCAGGAGCAATCGCATCAAGCTTTGCTTCAATAAGGTCAGCACTCCGGTTGAAACGGGCCAGATAGTGTTCCAGAAAATCATCAAAGGAAGAACCATTATGCTTGCTCATTTTTCAAGTTCCTTCTTGCGCCTTACCATTGGATATCGATGTTAACGGCATGAGGCTGGAAGTCCTGTTGTCCTGAACATTTATTTGGCTGATGTCGGCACAATGATAACAGTGTAAGCGCCCATCTTGGGTGACTTGCCGGTAATTTTGAGTCCATCAGTCGTTGACGAGTACGTCTGCCAGTCTTCTGAAAAATCCAGATGATAATCGTCACTGGTCAATTTATCTGTTTCATCCAAATGGATCTTTCCATGACTCATCGTGTCCACATCCATTCGCGCAGACGTATTATCACTCACCGTGCCGTGCTTTGACGTATATGTGACAATGCAATTGAACATCGGATTATTGTTGTCAATCCCGTCCATCTTGAAGAGCCGTGATTTGAATTTATCAAGAGACATTTGACTCTCCCATCAATCTATTTCGGCATTGGTTTGGATTGGCTCATTAGCTTGGCAAATGTGTCCGGCGGGTTTCCAGAATTCAGCATGCCCTTGAAAACAGCATAAGCATCTGTTTTTGCCCCGCTTTGACGTAACGTGTTCTCGTCGTTTACCCAGACATAGACAATTGTTTTTGATCGACTGTCATAACGGAAGAACAGGCGAAACCGGCCAAAGAACTTGGCGCGGCGCCAATGTTTGTACGCGCTTGATAAGGTCTTTCCCTGACGGAACTCTGGGCCGCCTGGATTATTGGGTATGATCTCATAGATCAACCTGGAGATCGCAGTATACAGCTTCGCATTTGCATTGGTCGGAGGAACCCCAGTCTGAGCGACCTTAAGCTTCTGCATCTGATCGATGATCAGGGGATGGAAAAGAACTTTCCATCCATTCACCTCGGTCAAAGTCACCTTGCTCAAAGCGCAACATCACCCTCAATGACCTCATCGAAATCGACATCCTGCGTCGCCGCTGCCTGCATGCTTCGCTCAAGCGCGACCGGCATGGCATAGATATTCCCATTTGCGATATCTGCCTCCAGAAGATCAAGAAAAGCCGCAATCGCAGGGTCACTGTGGACAGTTTCTTGCTTTCTGATCTGCAAAATGGATCCCTCATCTGAGTTGAATGAGCAAACCAGTCGCGCGCCCTTCGTAACGCCCAGGGCATCACGCAAAGGCTTCGGGAGCGTGAACTGCCCCTTGGATGTTACCGTTGCAATTTCTTCAAGCACTGCCATTTACACATACCTCAACAGGTAAGAAATATTCCTTACTCATCCGCTCAATTTACGCTTAATGACACAACCGTCAATAAGAAATTGTGTATTTTATTACACATTTCGCCGTCACACCTTTGGCACGACCAGACGCAAAGGGCTGGTTTTCAAGGGCTTGAGATTGGTGCGTGTGGGGCCGCCTGCCGGATCTTCGAGATTTATGTGCGCACTGTTTCCATCATCGGATCGGCGGCATCTTCCGAGCAACTGGCGTGACTCGGGGGCTGGCATCTCGACAAGACACCAAAGCCCGATCAGACGTTCGGGCATTTGAGCCAAAGGATCAGCTTCCTCAAAGAAAAGACGATCTCCCGGTTGCCAGCCCCCGGCACAGCCATCTTCCCCGATCTCGATGACATGCCAACGCCCACCTGTCAGATACACGGGAAGATCGGGACGATTTTGCCCTTCACCGTCTTCCAGACCATTCGCGCCGAGTATCTGATGGCAGAGAATTTGGCTGTCTGACGCCCCGGCACCGAATCCAGTATGGAACGGAATGCCCAGAACATGGCAAATAGCTTGCCAGCGATCGACAGACGGCATTTTGCCATAGCCGATTGCGCGCAATGCGTCCCTCTTGCCTGTAGCAAGCATTGATGCCTTGTGCTGCGAAAGCCCTGTACGCCTAAGCCCTTGGTCCACAAGGTTTTGTATTTCATCAATTGTAAGATTACGCACCATTTCGAAACCATAGCCGGACCAACTTGCAATGCCTATTGGGACAATAGAAGTTGACTGTTGGGTTTTTAGTCCCCATCATTGGAACAATCAGTAACCACGGATGGGGCTGCACAGTGCACACGCGATCAAGTCCATTATCAGACCTGCCCATATCCGAGCTGGAAAGCCTGATCGCGGCATCTTTGCGTGATCGGCGCGAAAAGCTCGGGCTTTCCCAGCGAGATCTCGCACACGCACTTGCCGAGTTTAACATCCCGGCGTCGCGTTCCATCATCAATAAATACGAGCGTGGTCCTGGAACGAAAGGTTCCAAGATATCGTTTGTTGCCGGGCGCGCATTGGGGGTCATTCTCTTTGAAAGTGAAACCGGGTTGCTCGATTCTGTCGATATTGAGGATTCGGACGATTCGAATCCCCAAAATCATCCGCCTGACATCTCTAAACCGCCTAACCCGTTATAAGTATCGGGCGTTTCAATCGTGCTCAAGTTCTCGCAACCACAAGGGAACCGCAGGGATACAGCGAAGAAACAGTAGAACATTTCATTATCAATCATCCAATTCCGCCCATTACGTCTTGCAACACAATATTCATTTCGCTATGCCTATACTTCTGCAAGAGAGAGGTGTCTCATGAAAGCCAGACCAACGATGCCCAAGCCAGATCGACTATCCCATCAATTGGCAACGCTTTCGCCAATCATGGCAAGGCGGGCACGCATCGCTATTCTCGACTGGTCTTACAAGCAAACTTCAGAAGCCTGTACTGCGTGGCGCCAAGCCCGTAATCCAGCGGATAAAGGCCTTGATTATCGCACGATCGTTAAAATTGAGAATGGCCAACTGGTTGGTGAGAATATCGCCCTGCATCTGCGCAAAACATATGAAGAAGCCGGTGTGATTTTTACCGACACCGATGTCTGCGATCAGACGCGCGAGCAAAGATCGCTTAAAATCAATGGTTACAAGCCGCTTGCCGGACACATTCATCAGTCTGTTGACCGACGCCTCAAGGAAGTCCTTTCCAACGCCGACAGCTCGATCAGCGCTGCACAGTTGATGAGCCGGATTGTTGAGCAGGGATTGCGGATCGTGACACCAAATGAGCCGCGCCCATGACAACGCTTGAAGATATCAAGGACCGGCTTAACCAGGACCCGACCAGCGCCCTGACGTGGTTAATGCCCAACGGCCGGATGATCCGCCATCAATTTTGCTGCGGCGATGTTTTCGGCAAAGCCCCCTCTCCCAAAAAGGATGGCTCTTTCAAGTTCAATTGCAAGAAACTTGTTGGCAAGGATTATGCGTCTGGTGATCGGGGACTGCGCGGAATCTATGATGTTTTCGTCGCTTACTCAGATGGCAACCAGACAGAAGCCATCAAGCTGGCAAGAGATTTTCTTAAACTGCCCGTCAGCGAACGGCCACAAGCCGTTCAAGGACACGAGCACGGCAGACGGAGGCGGGGGGATGGCCCAGAGACACCCATCGAGGTTATTGAGGTCATCACCCCTGCCCCGGAAACAAGCCCCACCATTCCAGAACGCCATCGCCATGCTGTGAAAGGCATTTGGCCCTGGCGCAAAGCATCTGGCGAGATCCTTGGCTATTCCTACCGTCTGGAATTCAAGGACAAGGAAACAGGTGAGTTTAAGAAAATCCCTTTACCCCTGACATGGTGCAAACTGCGCAACAGGAAAACTGGCCTGCAATGGGAAGCCTGGCATAATGCAGGCCTCCCCCAGCCTCAGCCCCTGTTTGACGCCCCGACTCTGCTACAGGCCTCACGCATTCTGCTGGTTGAAGGTGAAACAACCCGTGAAGCTGCCCAAGCCATGATAGCACGCCAGACAGGGCCCTTAGCAGGCTTTGACATGGCAACAACATGGTATGGAGGGGTCGAGAGGATTGCTCACGTGGACTGGTCTCCCCTGACATCACAATCGAACACCCCCAAGGTGGTTATAGGATGGCCAGACGCCGATGATGTTAACAGCAAGCTGTATCGACCGGGAATGCTGGCCATGGAGAAGATTGGGAAATTGCTGTCTCAGCTTTCCCCATGGCCAGAGTTCTATGTCGCTGATCCACAGCGCACATGGAGGTCTGTGAGCGAGACTCCCTTACCAAAGGGCTGGGATCTCGCGGACCCTATACCAGCCCCGGGCACGGATGCCTGGATCACGGAAACCATCACGACTGTCGAGAGGTATCTATGAGCCCTTAAAAGCAAAGGCCCCGCTTTTCAGCGGGGCCTAGAAATCCAAGAAAAGAGCGGCAACTCTTTCAACAGACCAGTCTTCTGCTGGTGCTGAATGTTGGGTCTTTGCTTATTCGCCAGACAGAAGTTTTTGTCTGAACGAACTTGCTCGCCTTCATTTCAGCGGCACAAGCCCGGCTTGTTTGGTGTTGACCGTCCCCGTTGCTGCGAGAAGCGACCGAACATGCCTGAGTATATAGGGCGTGAACGGTAGAGATCAACCCCTAATATATGACTGAGGCACTATAAAATGAAAACAGTTCACGCACCTTCCACATCGGCCGTTAACAGATTTAGCTGGCTGCAGGCAAATGTGTTCAAGGCAGAAGAGTTATCTGCATCTGCTCGACTGGTCGCTTGCGTCCTGGTGAGTTTCGTAAATGACAAGACATTGGCTTGCTTTCCCAAATTGTCGACCATCGCCGCAGCAGCCCAGCTAAACGAGCGTACTGTTCGAAATGCAATCAATGAGCTGATCAATTGCAAATTGGTCAAAAAGAATTCACACGCTACTGGCTTTATGCGGAACCGTAATACCTACGAGCTGCTCGGTGTTGACAGCAAGGTACCCCCCAAAGAACAGGTTCAAGCAGGTGCAAAGCCAAAAGCGGGTGTGAATTCCGGTTCTAAAGCGGCAACAGATACCGGTTCTGCACCGGTATCAGATTCCGGTTCCTTCTTTAAGAACACGGATATAAGGAATACGGATGGAAGGACAACGCCCGCCGACAACATTGACACTGCTGGCGACATTTCAGAACAACAGCTGATTGAAGTGGTGACAAAACGCTGGCAGCAGCTGTCACGGGACCCATGGACCAACGCCAGCGCCCGGCAACATGTCGATATCGCCGTCAGCCGTGCCGGCATCGATGCGGTCAACGACAGACTGAACGAGGTCTCCAGTGGCAATCGAACCCTGCCCCGAACAGCTCTTTTGGACATTTTGCAAGCAATAGGTACAACCCAAGCAGCTCCCCAGCCGGGCGATAGTGTGGAATTGCTCGGCAATGTTCCGGATGTCTGGGCATCGATCGCGCAAGACTTCGCTCGCCATCCTTTGCTCGACTGCCCCCTTCCCTTCTCCTGGTTGAAACAGATCACTGCGTGCATCGGCGATGGGCTCATCGAACTTACGCCACAATCCCCGTTGGTCCGCGATCAGTTGCGCAACCGCTTCCACGAACTTCTCTCCTCCTGTTGCCGCAAACACGGCCTGCAGCTGACCGTGGCGCCATAGTCACAAAGGACCCTCATGATGATCAAAACATCTATCAGGAATGCTGTTACCGCCGAGGTTTCGCCTTTGCCGCCACTGGTTGAACTTGCCCTTTATCACCTCAAAAACGGCCTGATCGTTATGGTAATGTTTATGCTGGCTGATCTCGCTGGTGTTCGGTTTGGATTTGCGGCTCCTCTGCTGTGCTGGCTTGCACTGACCGCTATACAGGTTTGGGCAGATCTTCATCACTTCGAACCCATCACGTTAAAAGGGTATCAGGCGCTCAAGAACTGGACGGGTTGGGACCCACGGCAGGTTGACCGAGTGATCGAACGTAGAATTGCTCCGGTTTGTGATGCGCTCAATCAACTTTCTGGCAGTGAGACCCTGTATTCGTGCCAGGGACATCTGCGTCCGTATTTCTCCGGTGTAAAGCCTGAATTTCAGAGGACCGGGCCCTATGTGATGTTCAGATCCGAGAACCCCAGCCAAATGCAGCAGTTTTCGAACTTTCTACACTCAGATGATCTGAATAACTGCTGGTCACTGACCGGATCCTTCAGGCCCATTTTTGCTAACGATCAGGATCCTGGCGGTGACTTTGTCTGGACGCTGCGCTGTCAGACGTCATTTGGCGAGATTTGGCAACAACGTCGCAAAATCGACCAGGACATCGCCACCATCACCCTCTTTTTGAGGCAGATGACGACAGTTCCTGTCGAACCCATAACTCCAAGCAACATGTAATGGAGATTGCAATGCATTATCTATCCAGCCTCACCAAAGGCCTGACCAGGACTTTTTTCAAAGCCAAAGAGGAGATACACCCTTACGCGCCAAATTGGCTTATCGCACTGTTGATCTCCCTTCCTGTAGCTACCGTTTTGCTGCTCGGCATCAATGACGCAATGGGCCAGAAATCTATGTGGCTTTTGCTCATCCCGGGCTGGTTGTCACTCGGTATCTGGGTTTTACTGATCTGTACCCTGGGCTGCTATCGGCACCGACATATGATGGCGCATGGTAAAGAGGAAACTATCGAGCTGATTTACTTCGGCAAAGTAGTGGGATCCATGACAGCAGCTCAACTCGCCGAAATCGAACTTGGCCACCTTCGAGATACAAGAAAGTGGATTGGCGACCTCGTCAGTGTGATCGCCCCAGGAATACGCTACGCAATCTTCCTTCCTCTCAGGACCCTTACAATGACGGCACTGATCACCTTCGCACTCTTTTACTTCGGCGAAGCCAGCTTGGAAGAACTGACTGATCCCGAGATGATCGACAAATTGCTGGCATTTGGTTTTGGTGTGACGCTGTTTGCGTCCTTCTGCGCCCTCGCCTTTAATGTGTTTCGAGTACAGATACATGAGGATCTGCCAAGACGGCGCAAGATAATGGCTGGGGCGGGCGTGGTAGGCTACGATCCGAAGGATATCCTGATCGCCCCAAAGCAGGCTCTGGAAACAGAAGATATTTCAAATAGTCAGCCGGCATAATTCCACAACCATCCTTTTATGAGACTGAAATGAAATAGCCCCGGGATGATGCCCGGGGATCTTGTTTTTGGATCAAGGGAATGACGGCCCGGTATCTTCTGGCTCAGGCTCCGGCGGGCCTTTTTTCATTTTTAGCTGCTCTTGGATCCATGCGAACATTTCCTCAATGGAATCAAACCGGCAGGTAGGGTAATCATCAAGGTAGCAGCAAGAAAGCCGGGAACCCTCGAACTTGAGGACAATGATAAACCCTCGATACGCAATTCTATGCAAAGTGACAGGAGCAAACTCTCTAGGAGGATCTTCAGCTTGTACGTCTAAATACCGAAAGTCCGCCGTATCCTTAGCAAGGGAAGAAAAGACTTGCTGCCATATCTCCAACTCACCCGGTCTCCTATTGCCTTGCGATACCAGAAGCTCTCTCGCCGCCTGATATAAATTCGCCAGATCGATCATTTGTTTCTCCATTGTTTGAGATGGTCTTGGTTACTGAACCATTCTACCGACCGGCCGCGTTACCTACTTTAGAAAATCGGGTTGTCGGCCAGCCAAACACATCATTGATCGACTGTATGCAAGAGACGGGGTGAAAACTCAGAACTGCTGCGTCTTCATATCAATGATGAGAACAGCGCCATCGACTGGCTCCACATGAACTATTCCAGACAGGTAGAAGCGAAGACTATCTACCTTTGCCCCTTGCATAAAGAAGTCGATCGCACCCTCAATTCCACCCTTCCGATTTGCAAGGGCCATGGAAACAAGACAAGATATTCCTGTTCGCATGTGAGAGCGGGTCTGCAGGAGCGTCGCTTGGGTGATTCCATCGACGACACATCTGAGGCCTGGAATTCTTAAAACGTGATTGAATAGTTCCCTCTGTTTGTCTTCATCCTCATGAAGATGACTGACAAAGGCACCATCCCCCCTGAGCCATTCTGCGTGATCCCCTTCCGGAGCGAGGATATAGGCAGGCTTCATGTTGGGCCAACTAAGTCTGATCAGCTCGATCAGCATGGCACAATTGGCATCCGGGTCTGATCCACAAACAAGAACGTTGCCGGGGTGCATCACGAGCTCTTCAAGTAACCTTTCCTGTGCCTCATTCACACTTACCGGTAACGGCACGGAATAACTGGCATCAGAATTGCAACCTATTAACTTAAGAACGTTCTGGCGAAACAGGTTCTCAGGAACAGCCAATCCGAATTCGATCATGCGATGCCGAAAACCGACATCCGAGATCTCCCTGACGTCACGATCTGTGCTCTCAAGAAGTGCGGCATGACTTTTGCAACCAAATCCCCGGGCAATCGCTTCATCAAGCCAACCCGTTTTCGCCCCAGACAAAAATGGAGATGCACGCAGCTGTTGTCGGAGATCTCGGCGAAAGTCGATATCGGTGATTTTGCTGGAAAGGAGACGGAGGACCTGGTCATTCATCGCTAACCTCTTTTGTTTAACCGTCTGGCTGACTGCAGATTACCAACCCGACAAACAAAACAGGTGGATAGGCGATGGTAGATCAGATATGCGCGGCTTCAGCTCTGCAGCAGGCTCGGACCGGGTCCCTCTGATTTGATAGCCCACTTAAACGACGTTTGCCAGTCGTTTCTAATCAGGGAATTTGATGACGTATTAAACTGGAAAGACATGAAAAGCTGGAACGATGTTTCCAGCGTTTTACGTCACATCGGCAGGACGACTGCATTTAGCCAATCAATGACAGACTGGTAAAGCTCTATTGCCTTATGGATAACCGTGTCATAGCCGAACAGGCCAACGGCTGTTAACGCTCCTGCAGCGCTTGTTCCCAACGCCGCTGCCATGGCTTTGAGAAATGCATCCAATGTCATGTCCAGCTTTTGGGCCACCCATTTACCGATCGACTGGATGGCACGCGCTGCACTTGACACCTTACGGACGTCCGGCTGCTCATTGCGAAGTTCAGCGTTGAGCTCTTCGTTGATGGTCTCAACCGCTTCCTTCAGTTGCTCACTGTGCTCTTCGTCAAGCGTGACCTCTGCAGGTGGCTGGTTATGGCCGATGCCACCATGCTTGGCTTTCGTTGTCGCGGGTTTAGCAAGAAGTGCTTGCAGATCTGCAGCATGGGCCAGTGTCGATCGACGAACAGCCCGTTCATAGGTCGTCCCGAAGGATGTGCGGACCCCACGCGCGAGCCTGGCATCGATTTGAGCATGATCGGCGATCGGATCCCTCTTGCCGAACGGATCTGTTACCGGCTCGCCGAAAGGAAGGCCCAGTTCGGCGGGATCAAGGGCCCGGCGGTCGCCAGCCACCAACCCCGCCCGGTCCGGGTGGTAAGGGCCTGGCCCCCATTCTGAACCTGCGAAAGCTTTCACTTTCGCAATGACGTCGGAAATGGCGTCCGGATCTGCAATTTCGACGAATTCGTTAAAAATTGCGTCTTCGGCTTTGTATGTCCGGCGCAGATGAAAAGCATCTTCAAGCTGATTTACCGGATCAGACACGTCGTCGGAAAGCGCTTCAAACAACTGATAGAACCAATGTTCGATCAGCTGCTCTTGTCTTTGTCGCGAAAGATTGCGGACTTCGGAGGGGGATAGTCTTGCATCCTTATCCCAGGGTGCCGCGTAAAAGCCACCCTCCCTTATCGTTGGGGAACCAACCGGGCTTCGCTCAAAGCCGGCATTGAAATCAAAGAAGCGATCATCCAGAGAGGCTGCTGCTTCCCTGTCATAAGCAATTTGATCCGGATGATTGGAGCCTGGTGCCCATTCAAGCGTCCCGTCGCTTTCAACGAAGTCGGTTGCCGCTTCAATTATGTCTTCATCTACATAATCGCTGAATTCGGCTTCAATCTGCTCACGCGCATCATAGGGGCCGCCATGGACGTAAAGGTATCCCCCCTCGCGACCATTATATGGCGTTCCGTTGGCCGGATCCTGATGAAGGGAAAAAAACCATTCCGCAATCAACTGCACTTGAGCTTCACGGCCAAGTCTGCGAATACGTGAAGGCGTCACTGGGGGATGATCGGCGCCAAGCGGATGGTCATATCTCTTACCAACAGGCCGTGCCATCTGTTACCGGGGCCTCCCGCCATTCACCTTGCGGAAGTCCGAAGTCGTCCGAACCAGATGATAAAGCTCCGGATCCATCCAGCCACAAATCTCCTCGATCAAATCGTTTATGGCAACGGGGCGCTTAGTGAAAATGATCTCGTGGTGAGCGATTCTATTGCGCATGATTCGAAGATCTTCCAGCTGCTGCCTGGCATAGTTCCGATCAACATTGGCTGGCGCATACGGAAAAACGTTCGACCTGACTCCGCCGGTCCAAAGGAACTGATCACAATTATGGTTAAAGAGCTTCACCCAAAAACCAAACATCATTTGAGAGATAATACAATCCGCGGTAACCGCTCTTCCCACAGTTCTTCGATTGAGCTTGTTTCTCGTTTTCTCGATATCCCACTGTGGCTTGGCGGGAAATCCGGGAATCGGGTTTACCCCGTTTAACCAGGATCGCTGACCTGTAGACAGGATAGGCCAGCTCACATTCGTTCTGGCATTCAGAAGGTCTGACAGGCGATTACGCAGAGCCACTTCTAAAAAATGAAATGGCATCAACAGGCTTTCACTAAGAATAATATTCCAGCGATACAAGCAAAAGGCCAGTTCCGGATCGCCTTTGGCTTCCCGGATATAGACAGCCATTCTTGGCGCAGACAGAAGGTCTTTCAAACCTTGCGCTTGAGCGAAAACAAAGTCCTGCCCGTTCCCGTCCACCAGATATGGACCAGCCTGTCTTGAAAAATTCATATCCCCGCCTTTCTGCTATCTCAGATAGATCAGCAGAACAGCAAGTTCATTGCAAGCTAATGTGGAAAACGGTAAATAACAAAAAGAAAGGCGGCGCAGCCGAAGCCACCCGCCTTAATTCTTTTGCCGCAGGGTTTTCTCGCTTGCGCGAGGGAACTGATCCTGCAACTCACAAGAATTGTTGTAACTGCAATTGACAAAACCGTCAATAAAAACGCACGACAAACGACACAAATTTTAGTGAACGCAATTTTGCTCACACCGCGCGCACGAAAACGTCGTTAATTTTCACACGTATATCGGCTCCAACAATTGCACGTTCGTTGCGCAAACATTGCAAGTTCATGATGGTTGGATAGAACAAAAGAAAACCGGCCTGCAGTTACCTGCAAACCGGCTTCCTTTTGATATCTTTGACTGCGGGGTTATACTCGAGAGCGCACTCAAGAGCGAACGATCCCTCAGCTCACAAGTATTGTTTTAACTGCAATTGACAAAATCGTCAATAAAATCGCACGACAAACGACGCACCTTTTTGTGAATGTAAATGTGTTCACAATCAACGCACGAAAACGTCGTCATTTTTCGCACATGAATCAGTGCCGAAAATTGCACGCACGTTGCGCAGTGGGCGACGCTCGATAAGCTCGGAGAGCTTGATCTGCTACTTGCGAATGTCCTCGGTCACATTGAAATAGAAGCCACTTCGTAAGCGCCACCCGCTTGCAGTCGGGTCTTTGCGCTTCCTGTGGCCGTCGAGAAATTGGTATTCAACGGTAATCTTGAGAAATTCAGTCACCTTTCTCCTGATCTCTGGGTGGCCAGACACACCGTGATTTTTACGCTTTCTGGCAATTCACCGCACCTTCCCTAATGCTTGTGCAATCTCATCGCGAGCAGACCGGCGCACCGCCCTCCCCTGCCCTTCCTGCGTGGCGGTATCGATTAGAGCAACTTTCGATCTGGCAGCGATCAAGCTTGCCTGCAGGACGCCCGCCTCTTTGAGCAAGACCAACAAGCGCATATGCTGAACATCATCATGAGAAACCCGGTGAATTTCCTTTTTCCACTTTGACACCACTGACGGATTTTTCTTCAGCAGCATGGCCAATGTGCGCAACCAACCGCGCTCCATACCATCATTGAGCGTAAGCCCAATGGCCAACAGCTCATCGGCTGTAATGCTGTATGCATTTTCAGATACGGATTTTTCGACCGTCATTTCACCATGCCTCAGTCACTTTCTACTTGGCACTATAATGCCTCAGGCACTAATAGCAATTGATAATGATGACTGAGGCACTTTATTTGTTGACCGCAAAGAAATGCGATGACTGTCATCCTGTATATGAGCGATAACCGTTATCGTATATGCAACCGATAACGGTTATCTATAAAGAGTATGTTAACTGTTATCGGAAATACTCTATCCCCAGGAACCTCGAGCGGGTTGAAAAGACAAGCATCATGCGTTCATGTTCCCGGTGTTCGGGAGTTAAACAGGTTTTCGATGACGGCTATCGGATAGCAAGGAATTTAAATCTGCTAGATCAACTGATAACGGTCATCGAACAAATATATGTTAACAGTTATCGCCTTGTTATTTGATGTCTGTTATCGTATAAATATGCGATAACTGTTTTCGCTTAAGATATCTAACAGTCATCGGACACAATTCAGATGACTGTTATCCTCATTTTACGGAGATGGCCAAATGGCAGAGCTAGGAAAGATTGTCGCTGTTGCTAGTTCAAAAGGTGGCGTTGGGAAATCCTCTTACATAATGGCCATAGCTTCTGCATTGGCAAAAAGTGGCCTGAATGTCGGAATTCTTGACAATGATCCCAACCAACCCGTCATAGAGTGGTTGTCGGAAAATCCGGTAGAAAACATCACCGCGACACCAAAAGTTTCCGACACCGAAGTCTTCGATACTCTCGATAAAATGCGAGAGATACACGATATTGTTCTCGCTGACATGGAAGGTTCAGCAAACCTCGGCGTGGCAATGGCAATCGCTAGTGCAGACCTCGTCATTGTCCCAAGCCAAGGATCGAGCCTTGACCACAAAGAAGCCGCGAAAACCCTTGGATTGATAAGAAGTCAATCTAAGCTTCAGCGGCGCGAAATTCCTTTCCGTATTCTGTTCACACGCACCAGCCAAGCTATTACACCACGATCACTCCGTAAGGCATACGAGCAGCTCCGCGAACGGAAACTTCCGTTCATGAAAGCCGAATTCAACAATCTGGAAGCTTTCAAGGTGTTCGTAGGGGAGGGTCGATCAATTTACAGTCTGACGGATGAAGAAGCGCCAAACCTCAAAGGTGCACTCAAAGTCCTCCACGCTCTTGCTGCGGAGCTGATCGCTGTTCTTAAAGACCCGTCATATGGCTCGGAAACTGATGAGGCGACAGACGCTGCGAAGGCAACCGCGGACGCAAAGGAGTAAACTAATGGCCAAAGACCCATTCGAAGTGCTCGATGACGAAGACGGGTTCGCCCTTGATGTGTCCGCGCTTCGGCGCACTGACACCCCAACCTCTCAGCCTGCATCCAGCGCAAGTGCCGTGGCGCCTGTGCGCATAAAACCTTCCACGGCAGATATAGCACGAGAAGCAGCGAAAGACGGGTTCACATCACGAGACGGCACCGGAAAGATAGATGGTCGGTCTTTGCGCCGTAGTGGACGCACAGCACTTCTCTCAGTTCGTGTCACGCCGGATTGCAAGCAATTGATAGACGATATCGTTGCATCGCGTGGAAAGGGCGCTAAAGCAGGGGAGCTTCTGAGCGAGATGCTTCAGCTCTGGGTCGAAACGAAGGGCGAAGGATGGCAAATCGCAAAACTGACCGAACTCGATATTCACGGCCAGTCTCGCGATTGACTGGTCAGAAAGGGCAGGGGGCTTACCCTGCCTTTTTTAATGCACCCACTGCATGTTGACGATGAACTGCAGGATGAAGCCGATGCTGAGCAGGACAAGACCCATTGCACCTATGCGCTCTTCATGGTGGCTGACGGATGCTTTATAGATAAAATGGTGCAGAAACATAGAGACAAATCCATGGAAGAGCAGAAATACAGCCAGCCAAATAAAAAAATCGCTGCCTGCGTACATACCATAAATAAGAGCACCCCAGAAAGCGCATGGATAAGCGCAAGACACTATGAACATGTAAGGCTGACGTTCTATAATCAGCCATAGGGAAAACTTCCTTAACGCTTGTGCCGCCCCCTTGGCACTCCAAACCATCGGAATACTGAGCAGGAAAGCCCCGATCAGATCGAAAGCAAGGCCCATCACTGATAGGGTCACAACCGCGGTTGATGGTCCGTCTGCCATTTCGCATTCCCCCGAAAATGTCCGCGAAGTGACGTGCCGATTCGGCACAACGCGGACAGACCAGCATTAAGATTTGAGTTATGAATCTTAATCCATTGCATAAAGCCTCAGTTTCCCACGATTTCAATCGCTTAGCAAACATACGTTAAAAACCGGCCTTAACAACGACCACGCTCGATTCGTTCTATCGCGGACATTACGACGAGTAACGGACGGTTTCCGTCAATCTGAAGGCGATAAAAGAATTCAAACGCTATCGTTTCGGGTTCAATGTCCGCGAAATACCGTGTTTTCAGGCTTTTACCGGGCATTCTTTTCGTCACTTCGCGGACACTTTCGCTCGTCACTTCGCGGACAAATATGAATCAAGACATTGATCTATAGGTTGTTTTTGCCCAAACTCGTCACTTCGCGGACAAGAAGCAATCAGGAAAAGACAGATGGGTGATTCACAACAGGTAGATCTGTTCCTCGACCAGCTGGTCGACGGCGCCCCCTTCAAGGACGATAGAGCCTTGATGGAACATCCGTGGTTCTCTCTGACAAAGCAACCGCGTAAAACACCGTTTGAATACAATAGGGGCGGTGTCGAAATAAGAATTGAACCCGGTGCCAAGGGCATGGCCACCATCTGGGACAAAGATCTTCTGATGTATCTTGGCTCAATCATCAACGACAAGATCGAACGCGGTCAACCCGTCCCCGAAGATCGCAAAATCAAGTTCTCCGCCCATGATTTCCTCAAAGCAACCCGCCGTCAAACCTCAAAACGGGGTTACGACCTGTTTCTCAACTGTCTTGAGAGGCTCGATGGCACACGTATCAGAACGAACGTAACATCCGCCAAAGAGCGCACAAGGAAAGGCTTTGGCTGGATTGAAAGCTTCCAGATTATTGAGCGCAAAACCAAGGCTGGCAAAAGTGTCATGGCCGCGGTTGAAGTCACGCTCAATGAGTGGATGTTCAAAGCCATTGTTGTCGACCGGCGTGTCCTGACCATCAGCCCGAGATATTTTGAGCTGTCCAAAGGGCTTGAGAAGCGCATTTATGAATTGGCACGCAAGCACTGTGGCCAGCAGCGCTCCTGGCTGATCGGCATTCCGTCTCTCAAGGAGAAATGCGGTTCGGACCGTGAAGAACGCAAGTTCCGGGCCGATCTCAAGAAGATCATCGAGGACGGTAACGTTCCCGACTATATCTTGCGCCTCGACAAAGCTTCCAGTTTTGACAGCCATTTTAAATCTCGCAATCCCAATGACTGGATGCTTGAAGTGAGGCCGCTACGTCCGCGAAGTGACGAACTCTCTGCCCCAGAGGTTGACGACCCCAAGAGTGAACAACACCTGCTCGCAGATGCCAAAACCATCTCTGCTCGACCCAAGAAACTTGGCATCCACGTTATGAATGATGCCCGTGAACGCTTCCCGGGATGGGATATTGAACTGATAGAACGCGCCTGGATCAGCTATACGGAGGAAAAGGGCCAGGTTCTCAAGAACCCTGAAGCCGCTTTCTTCGCCTTTGCCAAGCGCTGGACAGAAAACAGAACAGTGGAGGGATAGTCTCCCATGTGGATAACTTAAGTTATCTACAGCACATCGCGGACACTTATTCGGTATATCCCGGACAGATGTTCGTCACTTCGCGGTCGTGTTATCGCGGACGTTCAATACGATACAACGCGGACAGAAGTTCGGCATTTCACGGACAACAGCTTTGCCTCGACTCTTCAAATAACGGCGAGTCAGCACAAACCGTAACGGCGGTAACTCCCTCTAGCCTCTTTGATAACGGGAGTAACGGCTCTAACGGCAAAATGAGTGTTGATAAATATATCTTTTGTTTAGAAGAACGTAAAAAACGGTGTGGCACATTTTCCGGAAAAAAGGGCAGGGGTGAGGTTATTGGAAAAGCAGGCGGCATCCAAGGGTGAGTTGATAGTTCAGTTCCTATACACAACAGCTGCTGGCATAGGATTTGCTTATGTTTCAGTCCTGATCTTCGCCTTGGCGACGGGAAACCACCAACCGCTTACAAAGTATGCTGGTCTTACAGCTCTTCTGTGCCTGCTATCTGGCATCACACTCGTCAACCTATGCCGACATCAATCTGCGCGCTTCTGGAAGATTGTGGATCTGGTGTGGGTGCTGTGTTTCGTGCCTTCACTTGCAATATCTGTCTTCACTTATACCCAAAGCAGCACACAACACTCCATCGATCGATTCATAGAGTTGACTTACTTTGATAATGAATTCGACTCTGAACTTTTTGGACAGTATCTCAGCTTACACTGCAAGAGCAGGCCGCTCAGCCGGGCTTGTACTCTTATCACAGATGAAAAGAAGAGGCTGTCTGCGCTTTCACCGTCACGGGCGGAACACAGCAGCAATCTGCAATATCTGAGCAAAAGAACTCCGGATTGGTTGTATCGAGGGCGCAACCCACATGGAACTATTGGATGGTATCTAGATCTCACAAAATACCTCCGGATTGAGAACGGTAAGTTAGATAGTCATCTGGCCGGTCTGACCGAGAACGAAGAGACCTATTCCGACTACTGGTACGGGACTATTCGTACGTTCGCTGCTCAGCTCAATCGAGGTTCAGAGTTTCCGAAGCAGGCGGCATCAGAACCGCTAGATGATCCATTTCTGAGTGAAATATTCCACTTCTTATCAACAGTTATGCGAGATGCTACCGATGAACCTGATAAGAGATGGGATGCCTTCAGACCTCTCGGCTCCTTACGTGATAACGTTCAATTCGATACGGCCTTTGTTCTAAAACGACTTGTCTACAACTGGGCCATAAACACTCATGTTCTGGAAGACATAGTGGATATCAAGGCGAGTAGGGTTAGAGGTGCTGCTCTCGTCCCAATTCTCATAACTACATTTGTATTCCCCTTCCGGGTTGGAAAATCGATTTTTGAAATTGCAGCCAAGAAGGAAAACAAAAATGCCCCTATACGGTCTTGAACCAGCCCCCGCTTTCCTTGATGACGAAGACTGGTCTGCCAGCACGCATAAGGATGTCGTGTATGTCGAAGCCGCGACCGAAAAAGAAGCCCGCCAGATCGCTCATGATAAATTCTGGATCGCGGCCAGCAAGAAGACTGATGGATCCATTCCGCTCAACCCTTGGAAGAGCCCAGACAAGGTGCTTTGCAGGGAAATAGGGCAGGGGAAGGATTTGCCTGATCCTGGCACCATCCTCCTCAAGGCGAAACCATGAAGAAAATTGCGATCAGTATTTTAGCTGGGTCCCTATTGGGAATCTTGATTGGGCTGTCCACCGGTGTCGCAGGTTTTGGTGGTGCACTAAACGGGGCTTATGTTTTCGGCCCACTTGGCGCTATCATCGGTGGACTTATCGGGAGCAAACTAAACGGCAGGTAATTCAACGATGATCCGTAATCAACTGATAACATCGCTTTTCACAGCCGCCATACTGGCCTGCAGCTCTGGCACAGCGCAAGCTGCATCGCGAAACTGCACGGCGGACGAAAAGGCGCTGGCAAACCAGCAGCTGATGGTTATAGCGCAAGATAGTCGCATTCAGGCAAAGCTCTCCGATTACCATGCCCCGTTAGGATTACCTCGAGCACGTGCTGGCGGAAACGAACAGCTTCTGTATCAGGGCGGCTATATCATGGCCCATGACGTCGATCTGATGACCAGCCTTTGGGTGTCTTACCAACTTACCGAACAAGACACTACCAATGCTACAGGCAAGGATCGCGTAAACTGCTTCAGGGCGGATCCACGTTTGAAGCGTGGCAAGAAAGCTTCCACGACAGATTATCGTGAGCCCGTATTTGATCAGGGCCATATGGCCAATGATGCAGATTTGAAAGACAATCTTATCGAGCAGATCAACAGCTATGTCATGTCGAACATGTCCCCACAGTATTGCAGGTTTAACCGCGGCATATGGTTGTCCATGGAAAGCCTGACCCGACACTGGGCAGAACGCTACGGTCAGATTTTCGTCACAACCGGCGCTCTTTTTGATCGGGATGGGGTAGGGGGGCGTGATCCGGATCAGAATGCCATCCGGATGCGAAGCAACAATGGAAAATCCCGGGTTGGCGTCCCGAGCCATTATTACAAGACCTTCTTGCGTCAGGATGGTTCGGATCTGCGCGCGATCAGTTTTGTGTTTGAAAACAACAATGCTGCTCACGGAAGCGCCTGGCGGAATGTTCAGCCTGCAGTGATGGATGCGATCCGGTCCATCGATGTCATCGAAAATCACGCAAGCTTGCAGCTTTATCCTGCCTTTAGCGGCAATATTCTTGAAAGCAGGGCAGGGGAAGGGTGGGATTTCTCGAACAATGACAGCAACTTCGAAGCCAGCTGCAGCTAACGGTTCCCGGTCGGCCGCTTGAAAGGAAGAATGGTCGCGCATTGCGCCGGGGCTTCCTGTCGAAAAGTGGTTTCGAGCTCGTGAACCTTTCCGGGCAGCAAAATCCGGGTCACTTCCAGCAGCGCGTTATCAAGATCCTGATCTTCTGAACGGTGACCCATGTCCGGTTTTCTCATCAACAGGGATCCTTTTTCCCGAGAAGCAACGCATACTGGCGACCTACTTTGCAAGCATAGCTGTCTGCGCGTTTGAGTACAGCGATCTCTTTGCGGTTTGGCCCGACATGATATGCCTGAACCGCCTGATGCCAACTGCCAAGTCTCGTATAAAGGCTCTTGAGGTATTTCGCCGAGCATTGGGCGTTGGATGCAGGATCCACCAACTCGGCAGGATCTGAAACGCAAACCTTACCAACCCATCGCCAGTTTATCTGCATGCACCCGATGTCGATATTTTCTGTCCGCCTGACCACTTCACCAAGCGCGTTTGCCATCTGATCCCCGGACTGATAGCGCCGGGGCTTGCCTGCAATATTAAGCGACCAGGGCCATGCCTGATTGGACCAAAGCGTTTCAACCTGGTTCATGGCCAGAAGAAGCTCAGGAGGAATGTCGTAGGCACGTTCTGCAGCCTGCACAGCGATACGACAGATCTCGCTGCCTTGCGCAAGGGCAGGCCACATTATCGCGATAAGAACAACCGCTCCTTGCACCGACCTACGCATTTTACTGCCCTCGCATTTGTTTCCAGTTCTCGAGCAACCGGGTGGGGGGTAAGTCGTACATAAAATATGCGGCCGCGATCGCTATCGCGATGATGTAGACCCACCCGCGCAGCGCAATCAGCGTGATGATCAACAATTTCCAGAACAGCCAGCGCAGCCATCCTTTCCATCCACTGACAGGCAGCCGGACCGTGAAGCTTTCGCGCAAGGCATTGCCCCGGGCTTGCGCTTCGGTGGCTATACCGGACTTCAATCTCTCGATCACACTCTTTTGCGAGGACATCACAAACTCCGTTAATCCCATCACGCTGCAAGAATTCAGGATCACAGGAAAATTTCTTGCAGTCACATTTCAATATTGCTGATTTTACCAGAAATCACAAAGAGTAATGCATATAGGTTGTGGGCAAAAAACCGCAAAACCCCAACAAAACTAACGCTTTTACCGCCCCTTAACGGAATATGATTACCTGCTAATTATTTTTCGCAGGATATGCATTTTGTAATACACAAAAAAAGCTATTGCAAGAAAAATGGGCGCGTAATACGCTTCAAAAATCTTGCAGTTATGGGGTTTTAAGGATGAGTGGGGAGACAACAGTCCGCAGTTACCGAATGAGTGAGGCGGACTTTGCGCGGGTCAAATCAGCTGCTGAGCAACAAGGTAAAAGGCCATCTGCCTTTGTTCGGGAGGCCGCGTTGGTGCGTTCACGATTATCAGAACCGACCCGGACAGAACCGACCCTGGCTCTGCTCAGCCTAGATCAGGAGCAAATGATCCGCGGTCTGGTTATCAATCTTCGCGGTGTGCGCGGCTTGCTTAATCAGATCGCCAAAAAGTTGAACGTTTATGACGCAACGCAGTCAGGCGAGCCGCCCTTACTCGAAGATTGTGAAAGTGCAATCGGGACTGCCGATAAGACTGTCAAGGACATCCAGAAGACTGTTTCGGCTTGGGGGGTTAATATCTGATGCTATCAGCAGGGGACGTATCCCGGCTCAAAACAATGAGCGGTTGGAAGCCTTTTGCGGGCTCGGGAGAGCAGCTGCTGCTCAAAGTCACCTCAGGACCTCGCAAAACTGCAGCGGGTGTCATGGCCCTGGCGCATTACGTCGCCCGGGCACAGGGGCAAGGTGAACATGCCCGGTTAGAATTGTTTGACGAGATGGGCGAAGTTGTCGCGGTCGAGGACTTGAAGGCGACAATCAAGGGATGGGATTTGCTCCGCAATCAGGAAAACATGCGCCCCGGGGCGCGAGATCTGGTTGGAGAAGACAACGGAGTTTCCTTGCTTCCTGAACGCGAGAGGTTTTGGCGGAACCAGGCATATCATTTTGTCTGGTCCCAAACGGCGGAAGGTACCGGCCTTTCAGAGACTGAGCTGGCATCACGGATGCGCGAGGCAACACGTGAGTTTGTTTTCACGGAATTCGCTGAACGAGAGCATCAGGTTCTATGGGGGCTTCATCTTGATCAGCCGGGCCGTCCTCATATTCATCTGATCGTTAAAGCCCGCTCAAATGGAAGAAAGAAGGGGCAGTTGAGACTTACGCCCCAGATCCTCGAGGACATGCGCGCACGTTTGGCAAAGCAGGCTCGTATCTTGGATTTACCGGTTCATTCTGAGCGCAGGGAAGACAGACCAGATCTTTTACGCGACATTCTGGAAGGCAGGGCCGCTCTTAGAGAGAACGTCCCGCGTGTCGCCTACGACAAGGACACCTCTTTAGCTAAACAAGTTCCTTACTGGCTGTCCGAGGAGGGCCAGGGGTGGTTGCGACGTAAAGATCGGGTGGCAGCCATCAAGAAGCAATCGAAAGATCTCCCCAAGCAAGAACGCAGCGCATTCATTAAAGGCCAGCGTCCCTTGTCACAGCCAGTCAAAGATACAGGTCGCATCCCGGTTGAATTTCACACATTGCTGGCGTGCTTTGCCGGGATCTATAGCGACCCGGAACGGGCTTTGGCCAGTTATTTCAAAATGGTCAATGGGGATGGACAATCTGCCAAGCATAAGGCCCTGGCCATCTGGTATCTCACCCGGCAGCCATTGGCCTTTGGCGAGTTGGTCCAAGGGGCGGAGACGATGCTTCAGCCAGCCGCACAAGCCGCGCGCGCCTGTCAGACATTTCCAAAGGTTAACTGGGCAAAGCCCCCAGCGGATCTCGACAAGCTCACCAGTAAATTGACGCATAAAGTGCGCCAACGCGACCAGGACCGAACCACCATGCTACGGGGTCTTGGCGGTTTACGGCATCGGCTACGATTAGAGAGTGTGTCATCCGCCCATCGTGACCTTGTCCGTAATCGTATGACAGAAATTCGTGTCTTCGTGCCAGCACAAGAGCAAGCACAGTCAATTCCGCAACCAGCTCTTCAGCGGGTGGTTGATTTCATTCGGCCCAAACGCAAACCAACTCGGTAGGGATCTGTTATGTTAAACATTCGCGTCATCGGTTGGAGCGCAAACACCGAAGAAACAATTGCCGAGCGTGTGCAAGCTCTGAACTGGCAGGAGGCTGTAAGAGTCTGCATACAAAAGTACGGTGGTGAGCTTCAGTTTGTCGTTGCTCTGAATGATGACTTGGCGCCTGAGAACAAAGGTTTCAATCCTGTCGGCCGCTGGGAAACAATGCCGCTGACACCGAATGCCTGGCGCAAGTTTACTGGTCCAAATCAGACCTTTAGCATTATGGGGTTTGATCACCGGGCATTGTTGCCGGTGCTGGAATATTGGACAGCGCCCAACTGGACGATGGCAGCCCAAAAATCAGTAGCGCAACAGCGACATGCTGAATATCGCTTTATTGCAGCTTTCAGTGGAACCGTTTCAGAAGCCTCCATCCTTGGCTATTTTTCGACAGACCTCGGCGGAGTGCTTCCGTCAGATGAGACCCCTGCGTTGCAGAGAAGGGCAGAATGATCAAGCGCCTTTATCTCACAGAGAAGCATGATCAGGCGGCCGTACTTGCGCAAGCATTGGGTGGATACAGTTCTGCGCAGAAGAAATCAGGCTATTATGACTGCACGGATGGTCATCGTGTTGTCTGGGCCTACGGACATCTTTTCCGCCTGAAAGAACCGCAGGAGCATAACCCCGATTGGGCGGAATGGCGCATGGATGACTTGCCTCTGGCGTTCGATCGGTTTGATTACGTTGTCGATGATAATGGTGATTTGGGACAACTGAAAAACCGCCAGTTCCAGGTGATCAAGGAATCCTTGCCGCATTATGACGAGTTCGTCGTAGCGACCGACGACGATCGTGAAGGAGAAGTCATCGGTTGGCTTCCAATCACCCTGCTGGGATATCAAGGGCCGGTAAAGCGGATTGTGTATACCCAGATTGACGTGAAGGCCCTAAAAATTGCCAACCAGAAAATGGTGGACGGTGCAAGTTTCAAGGGGCGTTTTTACGCCGGTATGGCCCGTGCCGTCATAGACTTTGTCATTGGCATGAATGCAACGCGAGCTTCAACTTTGGCATTTGGTCAGTCCCGTCGTGATCTACCATCCTCTGCCGGGCGCGTTCAGACCCCCATTCTCAATCTTGTTGGCGATCGGTGTGATCAGATATCAAGATTCACGCCAGAACCATTTTACGAACTGATGATTTCAGGCACCGTTAAAGGAGCGCCGATCTCGCTAACATATGCTCCTGAGGACAAGATTTTTGACAAGTCAGAGGCAACATTGTTGCTTCAATCAATCAGTGCGAGCCTTCCTCTCTCAGTTACGAGTGTCGAAAAACGTCGTGCGCCGCCGAGGTTATTTAATCTCAACAGCATACAGGGAGCGGCATCAACTGCCTTTGACTTTGCTCCTGCGTTGACACTCAGCGTTCTACAAGAGTTATATCTCAGAGGTATTCTAACGTACCCCCGACCTGATCCTAGGGTTTTGCCTGAGGCTATGAGCTCTGATACCGGAGCGCTTCTTTACCATCTGGCCAGGATGCCAGAACTTGAAACGGGTGGGCTTGCCCAGCTGATCGATAAACATCAATTTCAGTACCGACGCGAGGTCTATTCAGACAGGGAAATGGCAGGTAGTTCTCACCACGCCATTATACCAAATCCAAACAGGATGGAAGCAACGACCCTTGATTTATCGTCACTGACCGAAAACCAACAGAAGATATTTCTGCTGGTTGCCAAGGTCTTCATAGCTGCGCATCTGCCAGACTATGTCTATGAACTTACAACTGTGAGCGCGATCCATGAAGGCCGGGCGTTCAAGGCGACAGTTCAGAAGCCAGTGAGCGATGGATGGCGATCAATCTATCAAGAACCTAAAGGGGATGATGATGACGGCGAGCCCGAAGTAGAAGGGGCTCAGCTATTGCATGATATCGCAGACGGGGATCTGTTAACCGATATCTCTTCGCGAACCTTGGACAAAATGACCCGGCCTCCTGCTTACTTCTCTGTTGCGTCCATGTTGGCAAAAATGGCGGAACTGGGGCTTGGCGCGCCGTCAACTTTTGCCAATTATGAAACGATATTGCGCGCTAGAGACTATATTGGGGGCAACGCCAAGCGGGTGCTTGTGACACCTCGTGGAGAGGAATCACTAAAGTTCTGGCGTCATTTCACACCCCAACTGACCTCGCCCGATCTCACGGTTCAAATCGAAAAGATGCTCGAGGAGGTTGCCGGTGGAGAGAAAACCTATCACGACGTCATTACATATGTGCAAGGCATGGCAAGGGAGCTTGTCAGCTCTGTTAAGAGCGCCCCAGCCGGCTTTGTCGATCTCTCACTTATTCAGGTGTCACGCCCTCCTTCCCTGAAACTTAAAAAATACGTCAAGCGAGCTGCTGACAGACTTGGGGAAAAGGTGTCGGCCAAAACTCTGGCTTCCTCTCATTTGTGTTCTGAGTGGATCGACCAGCGCGAAGATCAGCTCAAAGAAGAGTTCTCAAAGCCCACAGATCAGCAACTCAAAGGTTTGGATGCAATCCTGAGTGGCAACGAGGACTTGTCTTTTGCGCAGGAAGACCGGACCGACCGCGACAAGGTTTCGGCCTTTCTGGATGCACATCTGAAGGATGCGAGATATCCGCCTTCTGAGAAAATGCTTGCCTTTGCCCAAAGCAGAGCGGAAGCGATTGGTGTTCTGTTGCCGATGAATGCCCAGAAATTTGCTGATCGTCTCCGTGAATGGTTGGTAGAGCACCCGGTACCGCCATCTCCCAAACAACTACAGTTTGCCCAAACCATCGCCACGGCGCTCAGTATAGATCTTCCTGAAAAAATCCGGGCAAGTAGCGACATATGCTCTGAATTTATTGACGGTCATCTCGCGCAATATCAGGCCCAAAGTGGGAAGGGTGGCGGTAAAGGTGGCAGCAAAGGTGGTAAGTCAAAACGCTATGCGAAAAGGAAAAGGCGATGATCCCCCACTTTCTTGCGGTCGGTGTGATCGCATTTTCAACCATGGCGTGTAGTGCAGAAACACTCGAAGCGCAGGAGTTCACGTCAGCTAAGGCACTTGATTGTCAAGATCCAGCCAACTATGGCCAAAGCCTTGCGCATCTAAAAAAGTGTCGCGAACGAAACCGAGGCTTCTTTGGTTTTTTTGCTTCTGAAACGGAAGGTGCCACAGGCTACATGACCTGTCTTGATGAAGGGCTGCGGCGCTCTTTGATTGAGGATATGGCAGAAGCAATTGACAGTGAAGATCAAAGCAAGATCCGCAGCGCCGATCAGGCGTTGGAGACCTTGCGCGCCTATTGTGAGACAATTGAAACGGACATTGCGGGCGTCACTTCTGATCTGACTGCTGAAGCAACGCGCCAGGTGGCTGCCATTACCGATGTGTTGTGGTCACGTCTTTGGCATCCTGAATTCATCGGATACCTATTGGACCCCAAGGGGCTCTATCGTGGGTATTTCGACACAGATATCTGGAATACGATAAGTTTGCAGATCGATGAAAGTTATGATGCACAGTGGTTCTACGATCAGGAAGCGATTGTATCTGTCACAAATGTTGCAGGTGATCTCACCCGGGAAAGAGCTGAAATCTGGAAGTACCGGGGTACTGCCGATCTCAGGTTGCTGCTTGATGACGGCCGGATCGATGAGAGGACCGTTTCCGTTGAATATACAATGGCGGCTGCTCCTGCCTATGTGTCTGATGTCAATCTTGCTGGTTTTTATCTTGTCGAGGCCGATGTGGAGTTAGGAACGACATTCGATGCCTTTTATAAAAGGTTCCCCGTCTTATCGGAAAATGAGAAGCCCTAAGGGGCGAAGATGTCAGGGCCAAGCTTTTCCTTAATATTACGCCTGACACTCTTGACATAACTTTCGCTCAGACGTGTTTGCTCGATCACATCCTTGACGCGCAGGCCGTTGCGGAACATCTGGAGTAGTTGATTTTCCACTGGCGACAGGCCGCTGTAGGTGTGTGTGATGGAAGCATGCGGGGGATGGGGATTTTCAAAAATCTCAGTACCTGATTCAATCGCATGAATAGCGTCGGCAAGTTGGGTGAGATGATGGCTGGATTTGGTCAGGAAACCATTTGCCAGATTCTTCATTTCCAAGAGAACGTTTTTGGAAGGGACCGTCCCTGAAATCATAATGATACAACTATCAGGGCAGAGTTCACGAACAGCATAAAGCCCTTTCAGACCAGTTGTATCAGGCAGAACAAGGTCAAGCAGTATCGTGGACGGTATTTTTTGCTTGCAGATCGTCAGAGCGTCCACGAGCGTTGATGTGGTGAATATTTCACTATCGCCAAACAGGTTGTAGGCCTCCTTTGCGAGATATTCACGAACCAGGCTATCGTCATCAACTATGAGTACCTGTTTCATGAGATCAGTTACTCCCTCTTGGTATAGGTATCCTGCACTTAAGGTGGGTTTCCTATACCAACCTTTAAAAGCACACCTTGCATGTGTAATCAAATTCCGACTTGGGGAAAAGACGAATAGGTATATTGGGGAATGCTAAAATTAATAAACAAAGGTCAGATCACAGATAGAAGAATCACATCTGGCACCGTCACACATGGCAGCTGCTTTCCTGTGTTCGCAACGCCGGACGATATCTGTGAAAGACCGTTCCTGTTCAGTCGACAAATTCAGTTAAGACTGAGCTCCTTCTCACTCATGAATAAGGAGGTGATTGACTGTGCGGTAGAAACAAAAAACCCGCTTGATGATCCACTTCTAACCAGCTTTGGAGATAAATCTGCCTTCGGTCGGTATTGTGAGTGGTGGACAGATTGGCATAATCAGCAAGAAGACAGCCTCTATCTGGGGATGGAAACACAAGATATCAAATTAGTCTTGTATCATCTTGAGGGTGTTCTTGGACGGCGCTTCATCGAACCAGACTATCCTGCAGCGCAGTAATTGACCGAAGTTCGGTGTGAAGCTGATAGTCGCCTGTTGAGAAAAAGCGAAGGGTCGCGGAGGTGGAGCATGATCGAGTATCGAGATCATAGACGCAGAATATGCCATAGCTGCCCTTACTCAGGAAGAAGAACAGACAATCGTTGCTCTTGCCAACATGGAGGAGAAGTTCAAGACCTTGCCGCGACAGGACATCCCGACAGAACGAGAACTTGGGGGCATGACCAACGAGAAAAAAGAGGTCCTGATGCAGCAGCGAAGTCAAACCGAGGAACTTCGTGCAGGGATACAGGGGAAGGGCAAACGTCTGGACTTCATCAGGAAGGAAATAAAGGGCTGGCGTGAAAGGATCAATCTATCAGGTCAACCCGGTTGAAAGTCTACATTCTTGGTTTTTGATAACGTATTAAGAATTTCACTTTTGTCATAACATAGATTATGACTCTCCAACTAGTTGATATTAAATGATTATTTACCCCGCAACCTTTACCCTTTAACCCATCTGATCTCATTATCTTTCTACTCATGCCGTTACGGGCGTAAATGATGGCGAACCAGATTCCAGTCGCGGCGATCCATCAAGACTTCCAACCTGATCCCCAAAGACGTCCCATCCCGGACGATTGCGTCGCGAGAAAACGTCTGCATATGGGCCGCTGTAAAGACGTTCGGCGCGTGCGTATGCTTCGTCAGGTTTTGAAGAGTTTTCATACAGCGGGGAGACAATAAGCTCTCGTACGCTGGCGCTAAGACGTTTGGGAGAACCCGTAAAACCAAGCCAGCAATCTTCGGTGTTGGCCCTGGTCGTGTACCCCATATTCATGCGCCAATTGTAATCGTCGGAGATAGAGGGGACTGGTTTACGCACCCCCTGCTTGGTCTGTTTTGCCCAACAAAACGCCTTTCCGGAGAACTTGAACCCCCAGTGCTTCATAATCGATGGCACCTCACCGACCATGGTCGAAGTGAACCACATGAAAAGCGCACAATCCTTGGATGCGAGATCACCCACCGGCAAGTTGTAGATTTCTTCGATCGTCATTTTGTCGTAGTTTGGCGATCGGCCCTGCCCCTTTTCGCTGTAGGTATCAAAACGCCATGGGAAATCCATCATGATTACCCCGTAGGAGAAAGGTGTGAGATCTCTCCAGTACCAACCCGACATGTTGTGGTCTCCATCTATTCAATCAAGTTTGTGAATTGCGCCTTGGATGGCCACGGGCTGTCTTAGGCGATGGCCCGGCTTGAACCGTTGCAGCTGGCGTCACAATCACCCATGGCGGCCCCTTGCAGAGACGGAAGAAGCTCGACACAGGCTGAAATGAAGGCTGCCCGCGCCTCAGTTTCCGACCAGACGTCCAGATGTTCACTGTAGGGTTCGGCCCACCCGCGAAACGGAATATCAAGCAATGAGACGTCAACCTGATCGCGCGCCTCTGTTGCTTTCAGTCTCTCGTCAATCGTCTCAACCTCGGCCTGAACGTCGGCCGGCCAGGGCCATTGAAGCCCTGCCATTCGGGCTTGACGTTCACGCATGGGGAGAATGATGTTGTGCTCTATGGTGTCCCATACGTCCAGGCGACGCATCTCGCGCTTAAGAGGCGTGATCATATCCCCGACATCGGCCTCTTCATTATCGTGTGTAAGACCGTAGGGCTTGGATGGCTGTGCTGCCTTGCGTGCATGCATGACACCATGCTGGGCTACTGAAACCCGACACAGTCCGTTCCATCGCGTTTTGGCCGCAAGTACAGCCGCAGTGCGGTCGAACTCACGCAACAAGTGGCGATGGCGATCTGGCGCCAAGAAAGGCACTGAAAAAAAGGTGTCGGTGCGAAGATCACAAAACCAGTCATGACTATCATCGCAATGGGTATAACGGCAGTCTGTCACCGCGACGGCCGACAATAAGGGGATTGTCCGTGGAACAAGAATGCCGAGTGAGAGGGCATTCTCGACTGCTTCCTCCTGGGTGCGCATTGCGGAACATGCAGCGCTCAAAGCCATGATCGCTTCCTTTCAAAAGAGAGAAGCGCCATAATCGCAAACCACAAGATTTCTTGCAAAGCATATTTTATTATGTTTTCCTTTTCCCAGAATGCATGAAGTAACGTCATTAGAGCGCACGGTTTGCGCGCTGACACCTCACTGGCCCTGCGCTAACAGGGCAATGGACAAACACAAACTTTGGAAGATACCCCATGGCTGGCAGTGTCAATAAAGTCATTCTTGTCGGAAACCTCGGCCGCGACCCTGAAATCCGGTTCACCCAGGCTGGCAAGAAAATCGCCAACTTCAGTATTGCGACCTCCGACCAGTGGCGCGACCGCCAGTCTGGTGAGCGCCGCGAGCGTACCGAATGGCATCGTATTGTTGTGTTCAACGAAGGCCTTGCAGATGTCGTCGAGCGCTTTGTTAAAAAAGGCAGCAAGCTTTACATTGAAGGCGTTCTTCGGACCCGTAAATGGCAGGGGCAGGACGGCAAAGACAATTATACCACTGAAATTGTCCTCCAGGGCTTTGACTCAAACCTGACCATGCTTGACACCCGCGACCCCGGCCCTGACGGGCAAAGTTCCGGCACGCCAGGCGAGGGGGACGCTGGTCCTGATCCGCTCCCGACCAACCCTGATCTCGATGACGAAATACCGTTCTGATTCTAATATGCCTCCCCACCCTGCCCCCTGGCGCCCTTAACGGGGCGTCTTTTTTTTGACCGATATATGAAAGAAGCCGGCCCCTGGGGTCAGGAAGCCGGCTTCGCTCGGGGAAAACCGATAATCGCCCTTCGTTGAAGGTTGAAATCAGTTCGAAGCAGAGTATAGTAAAATAAGTTATTATAACGCAAGAAAATCATGGACGATTTAAGCAAGATTTTAGAAAGCTCATTTGCCAAAGCCGGTGCACGTGAAGACGCACACTGGGAGACGCTTACGGCTGCCCGCGGCGAAATCGCCAGTCGCGCAAACGTTCCGGCGGTTACGGCACGCAAATGGATGTCCATTCTTGAAAGCGGCTCCGAAACAATCTCAGCTCCGAGCAATCAAAAAATCATCGAGAAAATCACGAAATGGGCTGGCCCTGAATCAACGGCGCAATGGCTTGATGCTTATCGTGATTTTGAAGAGGCCAGCCGTCGGACCCACAGGGTTGGGCTTGAACTCGCTGATCATGCCGGCATTGATGCCCGACTTGATCTCGAAGGCTTGCGCAATGAAGGTGCACTTCGGCAACGCCTGGTCTCGATCGCGGCACGGGTCAACCCAACATTGGACGTCCATCTGCCCAAAGAGATATTTGCCGAAGGTCCTGGTTTGGTTGCATCAGGATTAAAAAGCACAGACCGAGCCGAAGTTGCGGGAATGTATGAGCCCTTAAAGCATCTTGCCACAATCTCTGTTTCTCCGCGGTTTGATCGCGAAGACACCGCATGGCATGAAGCATGGCATTCTATCGAGCCGGTGCTGTCGGAGACAGAAGCCAAGGCCCTTCAAAAAGCCTTTCCCTCCAATCAGCACATGACAAGCCCTGAACGAGTTGCCGTTGCTTTTGCGCGCTGGGCAAAACTGAGAGATCGCCTGCCAGCCCCCCCCTCCTCCTCCTTATCGGCGCGTAGCATAGCCTCAAAACTGAGAAGTTCGCTGCTGCCCGCTGGTCAAGACGCTGTGAATGCAATTTTTGAAAAGGGCTATGACGGTACGCTTGGCAAGCGGATGGCGCTGATGATGAAAGATACCTATCCGGCCTTCCTTCAGAAGACACAAGCCCCTTCCAAAGCGGCAAAAACATCCGCAGGAGAGGCTGCCCCCCAAGCAAAGAGAAAATCACGGAGGATCCGCGTATGACGGATGTAGGAGGCATTGCCGCAGACCAGCTGGCGAGTTACGTCGAGCGGATTGAAAGGCTTGAGGAAGAAAAGGCCAACCTCATGGCCGACATCAAGGAAGTTTACGGCGAAGCAAAAGCCCTGGGCTATGATGTGAAAATTCTGCGTCAGATCATCCGCCTCCGAAAGATAGAAGACCACACCCGCGAAGAACAGGAACAGATTCTGGAAGTCTATAAACGTGCGCTGGGGATGTCATGATTGTCGGCACGGTAACCATGCCAAGTGGCACACAGATAGATCCGCAAAGGCCGATCTCCAATCAGATCAATATCGATGATATAGCCGAGAACCTTGCACATATGCCGGTGTACTGCGGACCTCTTACACTGGAGATCTCAGTTGGGCAATCCGCATTAAATGCGGTTGCAATCTATGAAAGGATCGCCAGAGATCCAAACATCCATATCATTCACTACTTACTGTTACGCAATGCCTGGCAATACGTACTGAAGAATGTCCGCATTCCTGTGGCCCATATTCTTGAACGGGGCTGTATCGACCAGCTCCGTGACATTCAGGAGGCTGTGCAAAACAAGATTTTGGCAAAGTTTCAAACGCCACCAGAAATGACAGCTTTGCAACAAGATGAACATCGCCTCACCGTGCAGGCGGAGCACTATTTTAACCTGATCCGCTTTGGTAAATACCCCCTTGAGGCGCTGCCACGTACTGCACATCATGCGATTTCCTGTCTGGAGGATATCGACATGCTTTCTGCCCCGCATCTTGTGCTGTCCCCTGCAATCGTAAAGGATCGCTATTTGCAAATATTCCAGGATTGGGCGCCAAAAGTGCAGCAATCTCCTGTAAGTGCCCAGCCTTGCATTGCGGGTGCCTGAGCGGTTCGGTTGCAAATGCGTTCCATCACGTTAATTCTTGCAATTAAATAACTTTAACGCCCTTCGTTTCCAAGTTATACTTGTATTTCTTGCAGTATAATAGTTTTGGTGAGCAAATGGCGACCGATGTGAATAATTCCAGAGAGTTTCTCGCAAGCCCGACTGCGGCAACCAGTAAAGATCTCGCGGAATTCCGTCGGCTGGAGACTCATCTAGCCGCGCGCACACGTCGGGTCGGCAAAGCAGTTGAAGACCGCTTTCTCAACCTGCAAGACCTTGTTGGCCATAACGCTATCGGTTTGGCTCCGCAATGGCGCAAACCTGATGGCCAGCCAGTTTACTCAACAGGTACGGTAGATGAGATGAGTTCGGGTCGGTATGTAACCACGCCCGGTCAATCTCTCCGGGCGTGGCGATCCGGTGAATTCATTGATGTCGCTGTATTTGAAAATGGTGTTCCAAACGGACATGCCACGCGTATATTTGAGCGCGAATGGCCCGCAAGTCCTGTTGACCAGACTGCTCTGTTGAGCTTGCTTAACCCAGTCATGATGCAGGATGCCCTTATTGACCGTTCACGATTGGCGATCAATGAGATTACGCCAGGTGTCGATGGTTTGCTTCGCGATTGGGCGATAAAGCTTGACCTTGCCGATCCCAATATTCTTTCGACACTGGCGCCAAGAAGTCTGGCGGCGCAAGATGCATTGCGTGCCAACGATGCGTATTTTTCGACCGGCCAGCCCGAGTGGGCGATGACATCGAAACACTATCTCGATAAATTTGTCATTGTTCCACTCGATGGAGAAGCGGAGCTAGAGCTTCGCGAAATCGCTGGACGCAACCTTGCTCAAGCTGAGCACTCCGATTTGAAAGGCGAGTTTACCGTTTTTCAAGACATCGACAGCCCAGAAACGCTGATAGCGTATCGAAAACGCTGGTTTTTAGACCAAAAAGGGCCCGTGCCGATTGCCGTCCGTCACAATGGCATGCTGCATGTTTTCGATGGTGAGACCCACCAGCTTGATGCCGCGGCGAAGAAATTTGGTAATATCAGAGCCTACAGTAATGCGTGCGAAAGCAGTCTCCTTTCAGGGCATCGGGAAATCATTCGCACTGCACTTGAGAAGAAACTGCCCGTACCGGCCGAAGTCCTTGAAGAATATCCAGCTCTTCGTCGCATGCAGTCTCCGAATTTGGCCGGGGATCAACGCCCAGTCCCCGAGTTTGGTCCTGAAGAAGACATGATCACCGTCTCTACTCATGACGATCGTGACGACATTTTTGCCAATTTGCTCGATGAAGAACGCGAGGGCATGCAAGATGATTTTTATCTTCAGCAGCACTTTTACGACGAAGCGAAAAGGCGGGCAATTCAGGCATACCCTGACGATTACTACAGATCCGATGGCGATATCCTAGAGATCGCTGAGAGTGCTCCGTATGCAGACCGGGTGGTCGCAGAGACAGAGGCGGAGTTTCGCAGTGACAAAGGTCTCGATGGTAAGGCCGAAATCACCGATGATATGGCTGAAGAACTCTCAGATTTGATTACAGACGCCCTGATCGAACATTGCAAAGACGACGCAACGGACGACCCGGATCACGATATCTGGAAATGGCAAGACCCATCGGACTCATATACGGCTTTCGAAGACGACGACATCATGGAGACCGTTTTCGAGCTGGAGTATGAACATGCGCTGAAAGAAGTTGAAGAGGCTGTTCAGCACATGTCCATCATTACTGGGCAGGACGACGACGAAATCGTCGACTACAGTATCCTGCGTAATGAAGATAATGACTATCATCTCTATGAAGACCTCAACTCTAATTATCAAGCCACACATCTTGGTGACTTTCCCACCTTTGACGAAGCGACTGAAGCGGCCCGTCAGCATGCCCGATACGGAGAGATCCGGCGCACCTGGCCTGTAAATGAAGGGCGGCCAAATACCAAATGGTTGCGCTCGAACTCAGAAACCAAAAAAATCGCCATCGCCACTGGATCAGGGTTTGATCGTTGGTGCAAACCGGCGTGGCTCCGTGGGAGTTTCGCAATTGTTGCGCCCTTCAAGGGCCGCCCCGGTTTTCAGGCCCATCACCTTCCGACCGGTCTTCCCGTCGGCCGGGTATGGGGGACGGATCAGGAAGCAAAGCGATTTGTCGATCTTCTTGCTCCAATGCGAAATTGGGCTGAGCTTCGGTCTTCAGAAATTGATGACGTTCGTGATTTGGTGGTTTCGCTCGAGCATCAGGCCGGCGTTGAGGCAACAGAAACCCGGCAAGTTATCAGAACTCAAAATCGCAACCAGCGTCTATCACGCGCCCCTGCCCCCAGCATCGGCTTTGGGGGCCCGGTCGCCTTTTCAGCCAACATGCTTGATGTCACTCCGCCACGTTTTGAGATCGACAGATACAGTGCCTTCAAACCGCGAGATGAAGACCGTAACTGGTTTGTGGCGCGCATGCGTGAAAGCGCATTCGAGACGTCGATTGCCGAAGACTTTTTCGACGCGCACATTGAAACCTACCAACCTGGCCGGGAAACAATGCGCCAATGGGCTGCCGCGACACATTGGCAGTGGCACACCATGCCGGAAGAAGAGAAGTCCAATCTTCTCGATCACATGTCTGACGACGAAGACATCAAAGCTCAGTTGATCTTTACAGATATGGCAGACGAATTTGAGGCGCATATCAACAACCTGGTCGATGTGGAACTCAGCCATTATGCCAACGCAGTTGTCCTCGAAGACACTACAGGACAGGGATATCGAGTATTCTTCGATCCAGACAGCCCATCAACGATGGAGGTCTTCGCCCCGGGGCCGATCAGCGAAGGCACTTTTCTCGGCTATGCCCGTGGTGAAGACGCTCTAGAAACAATTTCGGACGCCGAGGAAATAGCCGGTCAATATGCATTCCGTGGTCTGCGGGCAATTGACGGGGGCGGTCTGTTCAAGGAAATGAACCCCAAAGGCCCGGAAGAATGGCGCTCTCGCGTGATCATTCTTTCGGAAAACACCCCGTGTGTTTCCCGACTGGCCCACGGATTTGCCCAAAAAAGCTTTGGCATTGTCCGCACCGACTGGCATCTCGGCGAAAAGCAGCCCGGGGCGGCCGTCATCCACCTTGCCAGCGGTACGCCGATCAAGCCCTTCTTCCGGCGTGACAAGGATGCGCAGGCGTTCGCGGACATGATTGAAATGCAAGCAGACTGGCACGCGATTGTCAGTCATGAAGACTTCGCACGTGAAAGCGCAAACCTGCGGTCGATTGCCCGAGATACCAGTGCGGCAATCAAGGAAGTATCGCGTGCGGAACTTAAACGGTCCTCGCGAAAACCACAGGGTTTGGATAACGCATTTGCCGGGGCCGTGGCCTTCAAGGTAATGCCTGCGGAGAAACATGAGCGTGAGATTTACAAACTCATTGATGACGCGGATCCCTCCCGGCGCATAAGTGATAAGTGGGAAGATTTTCTGACATTGGCTTCTTGTGCGCACCGTGGTGCTGCATTGCCGCAAGATAGTGATGCATGGCGCGAGAACGAAAGTCGCTATCTTGATGTTGTCGATCGTTATCGCAGAAACAAACGCCTTTCGGACATTCGAGAGAATTTTCCGAACGCGCTTGGCCATTTGACAGCGGCGTGTCGGCAGTATGAAGACGATACTTTGGGCCGGTTGCACATGCAAATCGCGCCAAATAGCGCTCTTGGTCAAGAATTCACGCCATACGAAATGGCGCTGCTGATGACGGAGCTCACCAGCAGCACTCTTGAAGCTGAGAAGATGCAACAACTCAATAGCGGAAAAGGGTTTGTTGAGTTTTCCGATCCTACAAGTGGATCTGGCGTGATGGCGATTGCACAGGCAGAAAGTCTCCTTCGGAAACACTTGGATCCAACGCAGCATATGCGTGCATATCTGACCGATATCGATCATCGCGCCTGCGATATGTCATATCTGAACATGGCGCTGCGCGATATCCCTGCACTTGTCACCCATGGCAATACACTGACACAAGAGATTCACTCTCAAAGCATGACACCCGCTTTCGTGCGGGCGCGTTATGAAGACATAATCAAGGACAGGAAGGCGGTAAACAGTCGCGACATTCAGGAAAGTGGGCTGCTTGACCCCAAATTCTCAACCGGGCGCGATTATCGCAGCCTGTCAGAAAGCCTGGTTCACCTTGGCGCAGGTCCAGACCTTCTCGACCACACATTTGTTCCGTCCAACGATCCGGCCAAAGGTGTACCGGGCGAATATGCACGGCTGCAGGATGTAAAAGAACTACTCTGGCAGGCCAACCTTGTTTTTGATCAAGCCGAGAAGTTCGGGCTGTCCGAACCCCATCCAGAACGCAGCAGTATGGCTCCTCATAAGCTTTATGACAGTTACCATAGAGAGCTTGGCGCGCGGGTCGGATCATTCCTTGAAAACCTCGACATTGCTCATCCCACTACAGTTAGACAAGCGCAACCACTTTTGGACGAAGTTGCTGAACACGTCAAAATGTTTGATGCTTATGTCGACGCTTACGGCGCCCCCGGAACCAACTATGAGGCACTCACCACGCCGCGTTGGAAAGTCGCCGATCAGATGCCTGTGTTTGGCGATCTGGATGAATTGCGCGTTTCGGAAGCGGATATTCCCGATGACGATGCGATCTACAGCAAGCTGGAAGAGCTTTACCCCTTCTATGAAAGACAAGTGAAAGCTGAATATCTGTCGCGTTTTGGAAAGGACTTCATCATCGATGATGTCTATATCCAGAATCTTGCGAAAGACAGAAAGGATGACGGGATTGCAAAGCTTATTGCCAAGGCAAGCCCGGCAACCGAAGACGCGATAGAAGCTGCTTCATTTGGAATCGTCGCTGATGAAATGAGATCGAAAGGTCTGCGTACAGGAGATACGGATGAGCGTGAATTGGTGCGTGTCCACGGCGATTCCATTGCTGCCACAGCTGAAGAACGTGCCCGGGAAGTGGCGTTTAACGAACTTATGCAGGAAGCCCCAGTTTCGATCCGTGACAAGGATGGGATTGGGTATGAAATTCGGAATGTTCCAGAGGACGGAGCCTTTGTTCTAAACTACCACAACACCCCCATCGTCTCGGCTCATTCCTTTAAAGAAGCCCAGACACTGGCCATCGCACATGCGCAAGGCGCAGATATCGACATGTTGCGTAATCCAGACGTTGCGCTTAACCCGCTCGGCCCCGCTGACCGGTTTATCCGGCGTGATACCGTGTATCATGCTGGACCTGTGGTCACATCCGATATCCACTCTGTCGGAAGGCTTGTGGATCCTGTCGTTCGCGGGCATTTTGCGGTCTCGCGCAGCCTTCAGTCCAAGCCTGGCTGGTATATCACTCATCTGCCTTCAGGCTTTTCATGTGTGGCCCTCGCCCAGCGATTTGCATCCGAAGAAGCCGCACGTAACTGCGTCGTCGAACTTGAAAAGATGGGCAGCTGGGACATCACGCGGCGCGATGTCCGCGAATGGACCAACAATCCTTCCAATCAGGACATGCGGCGTGCATGTTTTGAACTTATCGAAAGCCACATTGAAAATTCTATCGATGCCGCCAAACAAGGTCGGGTTGAAAACAGGCTGCATGACAGCAAAACGACACGTGGCCGCATTTCAGGCCCGGTTGCCTTCAAAACTGAAATCTCAAGTGGATTAATCCCTTCTGACGAACAACGGTTGAGCGACGCGATCGGAACCTACCTTCAAAACGGACACGTTTTTTCGTCAGCACGGGCCTTAAGGACGTTTTGCGAAGACACTCTTGGGTTTCCGATACCACAACGGCACGCTCTCAGACGGGCTGTTGAGGAGGTTGGCGAACGTGCAATGGTCCGTTTGGCCGCTGGCATCTACAAAAGTCATACCGGATCTTCTGGCGAACTGATCGACAAGCTTGCCAAGTTGCAAGACCAGTTACCCAACTTTTCAACAAGAACGTCCCGGTCTGCGGAACTTCAGGCCTATTCTACCCCGCTTCCGATCGCGGGACTTGCCGCCCGCCTTTTGGGCGCAAAGCCTGGTGAAGTAACCTACGATCCAACGGCAGGAAATGGTGCGCTTCTTATCGGACAGGACCGTGAGGACCGCAAAGCCAATGAACTCGACAACTCAAGAGCCCGCGGGCTGGATGCCAAGTATGTAACGACACTTGATGCCGCGCAGGGGCGTCCACCCGGCGCACATCAGCACCTTATTGCCAATCCCCCGTTTGGGGCCTTGAGCGAAGAGCAAGGAAAAACCCTGTTTCTTGCGTCTGAGGGGGTGTCGGCTGAAAAACGAACCAATCCGCGAGCTGTCGCGACATCGCGCTTGCATCACGCCATTGTCTGGAACGGTCTCACGGGTTTGCCCGATGATGGCCGTGCCGTGCTGATCTTGCCTTCTGTGCGGGCCCATTCAGATGAAGCGCGCGAACAAGGCTACGACCAGGCTGGACTGCGTCGTTTCCACTGGAAGCTCTACGACAGCTTCAATGTTGTCGATCACATCACCCTTTCTGGCGACCTTTATCGACAACAAGGGGCGGGCTGGCCCATCGATCTCATTGTGATCGATGGCAAGGGCCGCTCTTCAATGCCTCTGCCCACGCTTTCGACGCCGCCTGTTATCACCTCGCTTGAAGAGCTCAAGGAGATTTGTCATGTCTTCGATGCCAACCGGAATCAACTGGCTCCACGAACTTCCCTTTCAGCCAGTGCAAAGCTTTACGCCAGCGGAAAAACCGCTGTTCGGAACGACGGTATTTCCGAGCGAGACAAAGTCACTGACACCGCGAATTTATCAGACCGCGATCCAGTACAAACTGGCAGCGATCGAGAAAGCTCAACCGGGGGCGCTGGAGCGGATTATCGCCTGTCTGCCAGTGGATCACCTGAGTCCGGATCCGGTGGCAATGATCCACAACATCGATTTTCTGACCTGGCTGCACCCACTGACCTGGACACTTCCCGCCTCCCCTCAGACGGAAATCCCGGTGGAACAGAAACTGCTGGATCTGGACGCCCTGATGCTGGAGATCGGAGCATGAACGAAAGCCTTGTCCCTTACGAGCCTCTTTCGGGGGCCAAGCCGCTTGAAACATTAATGCCCGCAAACCTTGTGTCCAGCTTCGATGCCGCAAAAGCGCGCTTGGTGTCTGCGGTAGGTAATGTTGATAACTTTGTTCAGGAAAAGCTTGGTTACAAAACAAAGGAGGCGCTTTACAACGCCTTGGCGGGTGAACAGATTGATGCGACAGCGTTCGCAATTCATCAGCACGAAACCGGTGGATCCTTTATCAATGGTCACTTGATGGGGATCGGAAAAGGCCGGGTTGCTTCAGCCATGCTGGTGTATGCCCATCTCAATGGGTTAACCCCGATTTTCATCACCGAGCGTCCGAACCTTTACCCTGCAATCATGCGTGATCTTGCCGATATCGGCTATGGCCATCTGCGACCGTTGATCACAAACGACGGATTGACAGGTGCTCAAGCGCTGGAGTTGCCAGACGGCCGGGTTCTCTCCACACCCAACAAAGCCAAGCATGATGCTGAACTGATCCGTATCCGTGATCAGGGGCATCTGGGCAAAGACTACGACTTTGTCATGACCAGTTGGGCGCAGACCCAAACAGTTCAGGGGCAAGAAACCCTTCGGCGCATGTTGCTTGAGCGGCTCAGCAAGAACGCACTGCTGGTGCGGGATGAAAGCCACAATGCCGGCGGACAGGATCAGCTCTTCTCGCAACCAGGCCCCCCCAACCGCGCTGAGTTTGCCCGGGAACTTATGTGGGATGCCAAAGGTGTCTACGATAGCTCAGCAACCTGGGCAAAAGCACCACATACTATGGATTTGTTTGGCCGCACGGATCTGCGCTACGCTGTTCGCGATCCTAAAGAGATCGGATCAATCATCGCCCAACATGGATTGCCGATGCAACAAATGGTGGCTTCGATGCTTTCGGAGTCCGGCCAGTACATGCGTCTCGAACGATCAATGGAGGGTATTGATTATGAGTTCTCTGTGGTCAATATCGATCCGAAGAGATTCGACAAGTTCGCAGAGATCCTTGAAGCGATCGCCGCCTTTGACGACGCAAAACAAGGACTGTTAAAAGGGCCACTTGGCAAAGAGCTTAAAAAATCCGGCGAGAAAGCCATGAGTGATGGGGCGACCGGCGAAGTTGGGATCAACTCTATCATCTTCACCTCTTTGCTCCATAATATCGCCCAACAGGCTGAATTGTCACTCATGGCCGATACGGTCGCAGACAAAGCAATTCAATCGCTTGAAAACGGCCAAAAGCCATTCATTACTCTTGCCAACACCATGGGTGCTTTTATGTCCGAGTTTGTCTCGGCCAATGAATTGCAGCCTGGCGACGCGATCGATGCGAACTTTGGCGACGTTCTTAAGCGCTATCTTGAGCGATCTCGGGATGTCACGATCGGAACGCCTTTTTCCGAAAAGGAACGTATTCATTTAACCGATGAACAACTCGGTTCACGCGCCAAAGCACTGTTCGACCGGGTTGAAAAGCTGATCGAAGATGCCGACTGGTCCGGAATGCCTGTTAGCCCGATTGACCATGTAAAAGGGCGCCTCGAGCAGGCTGGTTATAAGTTTGGTGAGTTTACGGGGCGCTCTGAAGGGATCGATTATAGCGGTGATCGCCCAGTTTACTATCGTCGCACTGCAGCAGAACGATCAAAAGCAGCTGATGTGCGCACCGAAACTGCCTTCAATGATGGATCGATCGATGTCGCCGTTGGCAATGAAAGTGTCGCAAGCGGAATTACGCTATCGGCCAACGCGAATTTTGCAGATCAACGACCTCGACTTGACATCACATGGCAGCCTCACCCGGATGTGACCAAGCACGTTCAAATGAAAGGCCGGGTTAATCGGACTGGTCAGGTGCATACACCAAGCTACCTCCATTTGATGACCGATATCCCTGCATCACGGCGTAATGCAGCTCGCCTTGAGCGCAAGTTACGCTCCTTGAATGCCAATACAACAGCAAACCAGAAAGGGCTATTCCAGTCTGGCGGGATCGACATGCTCAATGCCATCGGCGATCGGGCTGCGGCAACCGTGATGGAAAATAATCCAGCGATCCATCGTCGGTTTGGTTTTCCCCTTAAACTGGCCTCTGGCGCCCGCGGCCTCGAGACCGATGGGGCTGCCCGCAAAGTGACGGGCCGAATGATCATGTTGCCTGTCGCGCTGCAAGAGAAACTCTATGGCGAATTCGAAACCGAATTTCGTGCCGAGCAGGAAAAAGCCGAGCGTATGGGTCTCATCCGTGATGAAGCGCGGGTGCATGATTTGGATGCGAGGGAACTTTCGCGCGCACAGCTGACAAAGTCGGTAAGGGCCGAATCACCCTTCGGCGGACCTGTCCACATCAAGCAGATGAATGTCCGCAACACCGAAAAGCCCTATCCGTTCGCCCGGGTTCTTGCCGAGATCAACAAGAGCCTAGGATTGGGTGACGGAACCGTTCTTTCTGACACGCAGAGCAACGGTCGGGAGCACGCCAAAGCACTCAAGGAGCGGGCCAAGGAACAGTTTGAACGCTACAGGTCCGCCTCGGTAGAACGGGCCAGCTCTAGAAACAAGCAATCAGTTGACACGCGATTGACGGGTGACTTTGAGAGATTTACCAAACTTGTCGATAACTTCCCTGTTGGCCGTTCAGTCCTTCTCAAAACACCTGACGGCAAAGATATATACGGGGTTGTCGCCGGACTGTCCAAACGTGGCGGTTCCGTCAATCCGGTAGCGCCGGCCGCCTGGACAATCAAAATGTTTGTCGCCGATGGTGCCAAGGAAATTGAACTGAGGCTCAATGAACTGGCGTTGCCCGGCGAAAAGCCAATGTCAAAGGACTATACTTTGATCAAGGCTGACAAAGCCGCAATTGATGTAGAGGGCACACTGGAAGTGCGCCCGATTGCAGAAGCCTTTGACCGGCCCTCAAAAAACGATCGTGAAGAACGTCTTGTTGCCACAGGCAACATTCTGGCTGCAGCGGACCAGTTCCGAAAAGCCAATGTCATGTATTTCACGACAACCCAGGGCACCATCGAGGCAGGTTTATTGCTGCCCCGTGATGCAACACTTCAAGAGGTTCTTGGACGGGCCGAAGTCATCCTAAGCAAACCCGAGCATGTCCAAAAATACCTTGACGCCAAGGGCACGGCCGTCACGGCCGACAATGCGCTGTCAATCGTCAAGCGAAAGGACACTATCGAACTTCGCGCCAGTCGAGCCAGATCAGCGGGCGGGAAATACTGGCTTGATAAGGACATCCGTGGCCTTACAGGAGATTTTGTCTCAAGCGGAACATCAATGGTCGCTGAGATAAAGCCTGCCCAATTGTCATCTCTTCTTTCCCTCATGGAAGGCAAGAGAATGACCCTCAAGGCGTCTGATATACTTGATGATGCGCGAGAAATTGTTGGCGCTCAGGTTCCTGAAATGGTCAAACGAGGTCCTCCAAAACATTCATCTGCCAAACCGATGGATCGGTTTGTCATGCCATGGGAACTCCGCGGCGAGGAAGCTGCCCCCTTTGCTGCCGGTATTCAATTCTCTACCGGGCGTCCTGTCGCATTACGCGAAGAGGAGGCTGGGGCTTTGGTTCCTGTCAACCATCAGGGCGCACCAGGACCTCAGGCGGATGGCTCACGTATTCATCGCGTGCTTGATGTTCCAGATTATGTTTCAGCAGATCAACTGCTTGCAAAAATGCATCTGGATGGAGAACAGGGAAAATATGTCCATCGCTTCAGCAATGTCTTCTATTCAACCGGCAGCAATGACACCGGTCTGACCGTCTATAACGACGACGAAGTCAAAGATCTTCCCCCACACCACGACTATGAGACATGGCAAATGCGTCGGGGTGCGGCGCCGAATGGCTGGGACACCGTTGACGTTCCCTTGCTGTCGCCCAATGGGCCGGTCAGGTATCCGGGCTTTGTCCATCCCGAAGCACCAGGTTTGGCAGTTGTCCCCTTCCCTCGCCCGGGGCTGCGTCCAGGGACTTATGAGAGGGATGCCTTACGGTTTGTTGTTCTTCATAAGGAGAGCGGGCAAGCGCTGCTCCCAGGCAACCGGTTCATGTACACTGCCAATGGTGCGGCAAAAGCCGCGCTGACGATGGCAAACGCCTTTGATTTTAAAAATCTTCAAGCTCCGGACGATATGAGCCGGGCTGAGCGGGCACATGCCAATAAAGTCGTTGACGACAGCTACGAGAACGCAAGGAGCACTGACCGGGACGCTTACATTGAGTTCAATCTCAACCAGGGTGTCACAGCGGAGTTTCGAGAGTCCGACCTCTACTGGCTAGTTGTCGATAACGCAGCTGATCCTGACATCGATCTTGCCGCTGAGATGTCGCAGACGTCCGGGTGTTTTTATCTCTACCCGGATCGCGACACGGCGATCGATATCGGCATGGAAGATGCAGCACCTGTTCGGGCGAAATTGCGCAACATTGCAGATCTTACGCAAGAACCATGGTCAGCGGATGTTCAGGAGATAACTAGGGCCTTTTTCGATCAACACGACGACATGCTTAAGATGGGTCTGTCGACGACCTATTTCGAGCGCGGGTCGGAATTCGAGGAAGTAGAGCGGCGCGTTGAGGCCGGTGAAGATGAAGATGCGGTCCTGAACGAGTTTGTTGAACGCCGCTTAAGTGAATTTGACTACGCTGCCTTCGAAGAAGCGATCCGTCGGCAAGACTATACCTCAGCCGGCGCTTATGATGGAGATCTCAAAGATGCCCTCATGGGCTGGCTGTCAGACAAATTCGACGGTGTTAAACTTTGGGAACCGTTTGAATACGATCAGACGGAACTTGTCATCTTCAATGCCCGCGATGTCGAACTGGCCTGGGATCAACTTGCTACCTCTATTGAACTGGCTCGCGCCCAAAAGGCAGAACAGGAAGCCCGGCGCGAAGAATGGCAAAAACAGCGCAGTGAAGATGAAGTTGCGCGGCTTGCGCAATGGCGCCTGGATGAAACCGAAAGCTTTGACCTGGCGGTTCTTCAAGAACGCGGGTTTAACGTCAATGATATCCATTGGCTCTCTGTTCCAAACAAAGAGTATCCGGAACTTGATCAAGCCTACGCCGGGGCGAACCCTGTCCTGTTCACCCGTAGGACCGACGCAGAAAGTCTTGGTCGCTTTGATGAAGCAATCCCGGTCTATCTGCGCCGCGGTCAAGGTGTTGATCTAACAAGCGACAACGCCAGTGCGCGGGCCTTTATCGAGCAGCTTTCACAAATCCCGGGTTTAGATACGGCTGGTCTAGCAAATCTTCCGGGCGGCGACATCGGACCGCTTGCCCAGGCTGCCACCGATCTCGCTCGGGCCAAAGGTCTGGATTACATCCAGTTCCTTGATGAAGGTACCAAGCGGTCTGTGTTGAGCGATACGTCAGACATTTCAGTAGCCTGGGATGCGATCGAACGCAAAAGCATTCACCGTCGTTCAAGTGACACGATGGTCGGCCCTGCACTTGCAGCAGCCAAGCAGGCTGCGGCACTGGCTGCCCCTCGCTTGCTGCTGACAGGACCTGAAGGTCGGGCAGATGCCGAAATGGCCGCGCGGTCGACCAGCATTTTCCTCCAGGCAGATGAAGTCCGCCGCTTGGCCGGAAATGACGCTTTACTGATCTTTGTTGAGAACGACACAGCTCAACTGTTCGATCGCGATGCCAAGCGCGCGCACCAGATGATCGACGGATTGCCGCTCGTCGAGATTGGCGACATTGCCGAAATGGAGTTGCCGGCACGTGACGCAAATTCTGTTGCAGAACAGCTCGCACCAAAACATCGGGTGGTCATTGCCAGGCTCGACGAAAACGGCCAGATCGTTCTGGAAAACTTTGTCGGCAACCATGTGGAGCTCGAAACACTCACAGCCGAAGATGCCGACGATCCAACTATCCGGGCAGAACGCGAGAAAAAGCGCGCCCGTCAACGTGCCGGCACTTGGGCGGAAAAACCAATTGCTGATCGATATGCCGATGTTCATCTTGCAGCACGTAATCGCGAAGTTCCGGCCCTTGTTGATGGCGATCGATATGTGATCGCCGGGCTGCTCGCGCGCCAACTCAGTGATGAAGTCCCTCTTCTCAAAGAGAACCTTCAAAGCGACGGAGAACTGACCTGGTTTAGCCAAAAGGATCTGGCGACGGTCACATCCTCACTGGCAGCTCTTGATAAGCGATTAATGCTGGCTGAAGGCCTGAGCCGTGCGACATGGCGCCAATCGCGTGTCGGGGCGGCACAGGAAAGCCAGACACGTGAAGAAGTGACGGCTCAAAGCGCTATTGAACAGCATGCCGAGCTCGCAAATCGTCATCCCGACCGGGTGGTCTTTGTTGAGGATGGTGAAGGCTTTCGAACTTTCTCGGACAATGTGCAGACAATCGCCAAGATTGATCCGCATCTGACCAGCAAGTTCGAGAAGGTGCATGACACGCCCTCTATCGCGCTTACGCGTGACGAGATGGACTACCAAGCCAAGCAAATGTCTCAACGTGGGTTGCATGTCACGATTGCTGAACGGGCTCAGGACGGTTCTGTTTCCCTTCGCAACTTTGACCCTATGACAGAAGTTGTAAACGAAAGCGACGTTACGAGTGCAATTAGCGGCCAAAATAAGGAAGCTGTAACATCCGAGCGCAAGCATACCTTAACAGAACAGGACCGCGAAGCGGCCAGCTCGACTGCTACCGCAAACGCCCTGCACGATGTCGTTCGGAGTTTTGATGAACAGAAAAGCATTAACCGCGAAGCCGTGCATCTGATTGAGCACGGCGATGGATATGTGCTGTTTGATGGCGATGCCCGTTTGGTCGCCCGTCACTTTGAACCCGTTCGCAATCGTCTGGAATATTTTACCGACAGCATGGAGCGAACCCGCATTGTTGGGCACCTCAGCGCGAATGTACTGGAGCGAGCGATTGAGCAGCTGCGCAATCGCTCTGTCGACCTGGTTGTCATGAAACGGGGGGGTGACGGATTTCTTGCTGAGGCACATGGGGCAACACGCCACCAACCGGAATACCCTGCGGTCCAGAAAGACGCCGCGGCGAGACGTGGTTTCGATCTTTCAAAGAAATCCTATGCCCCTGTCAGCGGTTCCGGAGCGTTCATGGGCAAGCCCCTTGTTGATGGCGTTGCTTTTTATTCAGATCCGATTGCTGCGGGCAGCAATCAGATTGAAGTCCATACACGGGTCAAGAACCCGGCACGCCTGAACAGTACGGATTTGAACAGCTTTGGCTGGCGGGCGCCTCTTCAGAAGATGGTCGACAACCTGAAACAAGCCTATGGCATTGAGAGTGCCGAACAGCTGAAGCAAATCCTATCAGATGGACGGATGGTCAGCTGGTGGACTGATCGCTTAAGCGAAATGGCCATCGGTGGGGATCCGATGGATCTGCAACGCAGTGTCTTTAATGAATTGCGCAAACTAGGCCATGACGGGGCGATTATGATTGATCCCGATGGCTATGAAGTGAATTACGCATTTGATCCTGAGGCAATCCTCCCCGCCCAGACGGTCCAAGCTGTCTCGGTGACACAGCAGCAGACGGCGAACATCCCGCGTAGCGCTCAGTCTGCCGGCATGCCTAACACAATTGGACAGTCTGCGGCTCCCTTCACACCAAACCGCTTTGGGCTTGAGGGGTTACAAGTTTCGGTACAAGCCGCACCGCAAAGTCGCGAGGAACTTAAAAGTGCGCTTGATGAGATCACCCGTGCGTTTGACACCGACGGCGGTACCGCTGACAAGCGTGCAGCTTACCTTCGTGAGGCGGGTTTGCTTAATGTCAGTCTTGCCGGGCGGATAAGTCGCTATACGGAAGATATCTATCCAATTTTACCAGGCTATGTGATCTATCCGGGTGACAATGGTAAGTGGGTCTATGCCTCGGTGAGAGACTTTGTTTCAGCCACAGGACCAACGGGAAATCTATATGGTCGCTGGGCACCTGAAATGTCGGATCAGATTTCTGACTATGCAGCTTTTTATCTGAACCAGCTTGATGCAGCTTTTGAGCCTCAACTTGCCCGGGTTAAGGAAGAGCTGACCGATATGGTATCGGAAATTAATCCGGATGTTGATTTGCGTTTCGTCGAACGCCTTTTTGCCGATGGTACGGTAGAAGGCAGCCCTGACCGCAGGCCAGTGCTCGGCCTTTACTTCCGACACACAGATGCCATGCCTATTTCAACTGACATCAGCAAAGGTGATCCCAGGGTTACGGGCCTGCATGAGCTCTATCACTCCCTTTCTCCATTGCTGAACCCTGAGGAGCACAGAGTAGTGTCCGCTGGCTTTGGCGGGGAAGAGAAAGCTGCGGAGGCATTTGCTCACTGGGCTATGGGAACTGCGGAAGGGCGTCGTCTTGGCCCAATCCAAAATCTGTATCAAAGGATGAATAACATTTTGCACGGAAACGGCTTCCGCTCCTGGCAGGATGTATTTCAGGCCGCGCGGGTGGGAGAAGTTGCTGGCCGGGCAAAAGTTCTTGAAATGTCGTCAGATATCGAGATTGCAACGGCTCAAAAGTTGGCGAATGCCGCGAACCTGCCTGCGCTGGGTGAAGCCGTATCACGGTATGGAGCAAGACTTGAGGGTAAAACGATTCCAATGGAGACGCTTTACCAGTTGCTGGCCGGTCATCTGGATGATCTTGAAATCACCCAGGCTGTGAGAAAAGCCGGGTTCCATCGGATCAATGACGATCAGAGTATTTCGACAATTCCTGCTACACGCCATGCGACCATCGAAATGGATCTGGCAAGACACCGCAAGTTAACACCGATCGATATCGGCTCAAACGACCCTCACATTGCTCGTCGCATCTCCCAGACCACGCAAGCTCAAGCGCGACGTGTAAATGCATCCGTGCATCCTTCACCTTCAATTCAACGCCGTGCGGACCGCCCTCATGTTATTCGTTACAAGGCTGTGGATGGCGAAATCTTGCAAAACAACATTCCAGCGCGTACATCTAGTAACGCTCCAGTTCGATCCATGATAAAAGACATTGTGTTGCAAGAGAGATATGGACTTCCCACATTGAAGTCATCAGAATATTTGCAACGTAACCCTTTTATTGCTAGATACGGTGACACTGGAATGAGTGAACAGGTAGCAGGACAGGAAATCCAGATTCCAATGGCAACACGTGGCTCTGCCGATATTATCGATGAGACAGCACGTCCGGTGTACATCCTGCCGGACGATATGGATCGTCTCGTTGATGCTGGAATTGTCGGTGAAGGTGATAAAGGCCTTCTTTTTGATGCGACATCAGGGGCATATTATGTTGCCCTGAGCCATCCTTCGATTGATCATCTGCTCGAGAATTTTGGCACGGTCCAAGCCCAGCAGCTGTGGTCCAGACATAAGCAAGATCAGGCAGAAGTTTTTTCGCAGGTCGCCAAAGAATTCTCAACGATCGCCTATCCAGTGCCCGAAACTGAACGTGTATATGTCTTTCCAATCGGGCCCAGCGAAGTCCAGATGGCGCGATCCAAGGGGGCTCAATTTGATGACCGTCCAGATTTTCGGATCTATTACATTGACCGCAATTCCGAAAACGCCCAGAACCTTATCGACCGTTTTGGCCCGACTGGCGAGCGGATAGACCGTTACAAGGATTGGCGCAAGGAACAATTCGGCGAGAATATCCAGCGTCGTTCTGTTGCCATTTCAGACAGTGCCGCTATGGACGGTGAATTGGGGCACGAGGCGGTTAAACAGATCGGGCGTTCAGCTGTGTTCAGCGCCGGCTTGGGGGGTGCAATTGCTGCATCAACTCAGGTCGCTGCCAGCACGCCAACCCCTTCAGCATCTGTCCTCAGTGCAACTGCGCCTGAAGAAGGCTCAATCGAAATGATGTTTGAGCGTCTGGGAACGGCTGAGTGGCGTGAAATCATTGATAAGAGTTCACTTGCAAACTCTGCTGCGGAGGTTTGGTCCTCACTGTCATCGACAACTCAAGAGGCGCTTAGCCGGGCAGGCATTGCAGGCGAGCGGGCAAGCCATCAGTTCGCTGAGGCCTTTGCCGACATTGGCAATAGTCTGGCACAATATTCGACGCTTACTGAACGGGTTACCTCTTCGGGTTCACTGGATGAAGCACGGGCACATATTGTTTCGTTCTTCGCCAATGGCCAGCAGAATATCGACGCTGGCAACTTCTTTGAAGCCTTGATCCAGAGCGAAGAACCGATTGAGCGCCTTGAGACCCTGAAGGCCGTCGCATATAACACCGGAAACTCAATTAAGGATTGGGCTTCTGACAGCTTGGGGTCGATCACTTCAGGTGATTTTCCCGACGTGCAAGAATTTGCTCCAGGTCTTTCTGAATTGCGGACCTCGACTGTTGAAAGCGCCCTGCCTCATATGAAGGCGCAGATTGCGTCAACATTTGACGGATGGGTTCAGACGGCAAAAGAAGTGAGCAAGCCTGCCGTCGATGTGATGCGCGAAGCGATTGGTCCAAAAGTAACAGCGGCCGTTTCTGCGATTGGTGGGACAGCTGGGCTAACAGCAATTGCGGGTGCAGCGGCATCTGCAGGTGCGGTTGGCGCCGGTGTGGCGGCTTCCGTCTACATGGCGCGTCGCAACGAACGCCGAAAAATCTGGGCTGAAGACTCCAGGGATATGCCCTGGAAGCTGACATCCAAACAGTTCGGCCAGGTTGCCAAGAAGCATTACAGCATTGCGCGCTCCGAAACCGACGGTATCGACCGGATCAGTATCACGCGGAAAAGCGATGGCCAGAAGGTATATGAGGCTGCCGCACCAATTGGTGGCAAGCTTTCTGCCCGCGAAGCTGTTGCGGCTGCCCATGCTTCGCTTGTTGATAAAGCGATCTCCAGCAACCTGCCTGTACCGGATGCCGTGAAGATAAGTGTTCTTGAGTCCGCGAAGCGAGACGCTGGTCAGGGCTTTGGCAAAGCGCAGCCAACAACTGTTAATGACCATATAGGTCAGGAAATGCTGTCGCAATACGTATCCAAGGTACCCGCTGTCATGTCTGGCACAAATGATCGCCAGACTGCTGAACAGTTGGCCAAGCTTCCAATATCTGTTCTGGCTTCAGCAGCGTTAAAAACGCAACAGTCCGAAGAGCTGGCTGCGGATCCGGAACGCAAGAAGGCTTTCAAAGCGGGAACCGCCCTTATCAGTTCTGAATTGAACCGCCGCAACCTTCAGGCTGCAGGACAATTCCTTTCCCAAAGCGCGGAACAGCAGCAGGTGAGCACTCAACAGCGCACCAAGAGCTCGCGTCGCAAAGGGCCCTCCCGCTAATACGATTCAAGCGGATTTCCCCCAAACAAGGGCGAACCTCAGGGTTCGCCCTTTTTCTTGTGCCTGCATCGTTTTCAAATGCCCCGGGATTTTTCTTGTGATATAATAGTTTTAAGAAGGTTATTACTTTAAACGCGAGGATTGGCCGATGCTGCCCCAGGACATTGATCGCTTAGAGAAGGCCCATTTGCAGTCACGCATGCTGTTTGGTGAAACCCGCCGAAACTATGTGGCCAAACGTGCCGGCTTGTTGAACGAGCTGACCAAAGCCGGTCGCTTTCCAAAGGAAAATGCCGAACGTCTTGTGGAAAGTGCTGAAGCAATGTGGCTGCCGGGTTTCGATACGTTTTCCGCCCGGGGCCCTTCCATGCAGACCTCTCCGAATGCGGAGTATCTCGAAGCTATTCGCAAGGAAGTCGGGCCGGAACAGTTTAACTTGTTTGTTTCTTCATTGCGGGACTTTCGGGTGCGTGAGCATCAAGATCAGCAGCTGACCGATCAACTTGCCCGTTTTGTTCCCCCTGAGCGGTTTGCTAAACTTGAAGCCCAGACCACCGATCTTGAAGGATATCGCAACGATCTTGCCAACATGGTGCGCCAGATTAACCCGGCCATGTCTCTGGCAGGTGTTGAGCGCGGCTTTATGGCAGAGCAGGACCCGTCCATTGATCCCCTGAGCCAAACCATTGCGCTTTCGCTTGACCCCTCCCAGTTCGACCAGAAGAAGGCGGTTCACAAAGAACTGTTTCGCAGTGTTGCGGAAGGTCTGACTGAGAAACAACGCAAAGTGCTCGATCAGGCTTTTGGGTTGGCCACCCGGATTTCACGAGATGCTGGCAAGACCTGGGAAGAAGTGCCTGAAGGTGGTCAGGTAACACCAGATTCGGAAGATCCGTCTGTTGGCACTCTGACCGATGAAGACGGTGTCGTTATTCAGGCAGGGATCCGTATCCGCACGGAATCCTTTGACCGAGATAAGACGATAACGCGTGCTGCGGATGCCTTTAGTGCCCTGGTCGCCGACAAGCGCAAACCAGCGCCTTTGGCCGAGCAGGCCCTCAAGCCCTTCCGTACCTTCTTCGAACGCAGCGCCAACCTTTTGCACGGCCGCGGCTTCCAGTCAGTTGAGGATGTCCTGAAACGGGCTCAGGACGGCACTGTAGGCGCGCGCGCGGCGCGGATTGCGGCAAAACCGGGCATTCGCATGCCTCTTCCAAAGGACAATCCTGGAGGGGCCGATGGCGTGCGCACCGCGATCGCCAAAATGACCTCTCAAGAGCTGGCGCTGGCCATCGGACATCAAAAAGAAGTACTCGCGGATAAACGAAGGGCACAGTATTCGCTGGTAAACCGCATCTTCCGATATCGGGATGTCAGCGGGACGGCCGAGACCACCCACAGCCAAACCAAAGGCAACAAGCACAAGCGGCGCGACCGGGCCGAGGTTAAGCAATTAACCCGGGCACTTACCGCCTTGATGGCTGAACACCGTAAACGTGCTTCTCACAATGTTGCCGGGGAGTTCAAGATGCCAGATCCTGGCGCGCGTAATGTGATGTCTTCACCGCGCGAGGAGTTCGCCAATCAAATGAACCGCCAACAAAGTGCTCAGATGCCTGCACATGAGGGTCATGTCGCGGTTTCAGCGTCACAAGAACAGAACGGCCGCTTTGATGTAAAGTGGCATGATCCGGACACCGGCAAAGGCTTTCCTCTGGCGGGAGATGCCAACGAAGCAGGAGCGTTTGCGATGATCCAGTCGTTTCAAAGTGTCACTTCTGGTCCCAAAAGCCCGATGGCAGAACGGCTTGTCGGGGAAATCAATCGTGCAGGCGCGCTGAACAATGCCGATATTAATCTTCTGCGGAGCAGCGACCTTATCGACAAGGATCTTGATGCAGCTATCGGACGCCGAGATCTCAAGGCTTTTGTTTATCCGCTCAAAACCGGTGACGTGATTTTCCAGATGTCGGATGGCAGTTGGCATGCAGGCAAACGCGAAGAGTTTATTGCTGTGGCTAAACAGACTGGTGATCAGCATATGCGTGCAGCTGCCGATGAACTTGTCAAAAGCACAGGCAAGGTTCTTCCGTTTGAGCGGACCCGTGACGGCAACACCCCCTCGCCTTCGCCATCATCCTCAAGCGCAGCACGTATGGATGTCCCTGAACCACGGCCGACAGCACCAGCGGCCAGTCTGGACAAGATGGCGGCTTCAGTCGGTATGGCAAAGCCTTATGTGCTCGATACAAACGACGACGGGCTGAAGGATGCTGCCAGACGGGATCTTTCGGACATCTCGGTCTCAAACCTGTCAGAAATTCACAAGGCGACGGAACAAGCCCTTCGTTCTGCCAGTACACCTGCTGAGCGCGATGGTTTAATGCGTGGCAAGTTAATGGTTGCGGACGTGTTGAAATCCAAGACGGCCGGTGTCAACGTATCGGCCCAACCTGCAACCAATCCAAGTGTGTCTGTTGCATACAAGGTAACGACAGACAAGCTGTTGGGGGATGAGCGGAAACGTCTTGAAGGGCTGTCTGCCAAAGACTTGAAAGGGATGTATAAGAAGACGCAAAATGCGCTCGAAACATTGCCAAAAGGGGGCAATGCCACACCTCGCGATCTTAGGGAACGTCAGCACTTGACCCAAGGCAGGACCGCTCTTCAGGAAGTGATGCGTAACAAGGGAATTGAGTTACATTCATCCAATGAGCAGCCGGGCCAACAACGCGCGCGCAAGGGGGGACCTAAACGCTAGGTATCCTAGGAATTAATAGTAAATAAAAAGGCCGGCTTTCGCCGGTTTTTTTATCGCTTCTGAATAAACAGGAATGCATTGAGCGAACAGAGTGTTAACTGCTTTGTCGTAGAGCCCGATGGCAAGCAGGGGGTTCAATGGTTCGAGGCGTGACCCGTTGATGAAGCTTTTCCCGCTGAGTGGGATGTTGATTGCAAAGCAGGCTAGACAGCACAACACGACACGAATGCGGGACCGGTAGCCGATCCCGCATCAACGCTCTACTTCTCGTCTTCTCGCACGGTTTCAAGGCATGCTGCGAGATACAGGACCGCAAAGCGGTATCTGACAGGATCCTCTTTCATCAGAGAGTGAACGCGACGTAACAGCACGACAATTTCAGTCTCGGGTCGTTTCATGATCGTCTCCCTTATGACAAGATAATGAGGCAATGCGCCCCATATAAGAAAAACAGAAACAACCCAATGACGCTGTGTCGGCTGTCAACCGTCCTGCCTAAAACAGATTTAGCGGACAGATTTCAGGTCAGACCATCTTGTGGTGTAGCAAGGTGATCGCTTGCTCGATGTCGTGAACCAGTCCAGTCCGTCTGCGTGCGCGACACGGCCAACGGTTACTGTTTCCTTGCCAAACCTCTTGTCGAGTTGATCAAGGGCCTCCATGAGCGGGTTTTCGCAAAGGCAGGAAGCCGTAAACAAATCTCTTGGAGCATCCGCAGGCGGACACAAATCCAAAAGCAAAATACCTGCCTTTTTTACCGACAATCCGTCTCGCCAGAGTGTGTCCAGTTTCTTCGAGATGGCTGCACCGATGAGCCGTGTATCATTGGTGGCTGGTGTTAAATCGATCTCACATCCAAGAGAAAATTGGGGCTGATCTGTGCGGAACCTGTTGCTTAAAATGAAAAGCTCAAGTCCGCAGGCAACCAGATCCTGACGTCGCAATTTTGAGCATGCCCTGCTCACAAAGCTAAAAACGGCATCTCGAAGCACTTCCCTGTCTGTTATCTCCGTTCCGAAGGATCGTGAGACGCATATCGTTTTGCGTGGAGCGGGGCTATCATCAAGATCAATGCAGATAACGCCCTTCAATTCACGAACGGTTTTCAGCCCGTCAACAGTCATTATCTTGCGGGCGACCTGATCGGGCATATCACGCAGATACCGGGCCGTCACAATGCCCATGCCCGACAGCTTCCGGGCATATTTACGGCCGACACCCCAAACATCACCAACTTCTGTGCGCTCAAGCGCAATGTCTATCCATCTCTGGTCATCGAGAACCAGAACCCCGTTTGCTTTGGTGGACTTCTTTGCCAGCTTGTTTGCAATCTTCGCCAGGGTTTTTGTTTTCGATATACCAATACCCACCGGGATTCCGGTCTCACGCAGTATCCTTGCTTTGAGATTGCGCGCCCAGGCAACTGGGTTGAAGCTCATGCCGGCAAGATCGATGAATATCTCGTCAATCGAGTATATTTCACTCTCGGCAACCTCGGATGCCACGACCGCCATAACGCGCCGGCTAATGTCGCCATACAAAGCATAGTTGCTCGACTTTACGATAACGCCGTGTTGTTCGACCAGATCGCGGATCTGGAACAACGGTTGTCCCATTTTGATGCCAAGAGCCTTGGCCTCATTGCTCCGTGCAATGGCGCACCCGTCATTGTTTATATTACATTTGATATAGTTCGTTATTATTCAGAGCTCTGATTCAAAAGAGTAAATACAAATGTATTATTATTTTTGTTCACGCAAAAACTGTTCAGTCAAATTGTATAGGTGGTTAGAAGATAAGTGCATCAACACTAATTCGATGAAA